>Ga0073934_10000079_pt1 | contig 277993 bp, 239 predicted proteins | sample LarsenN4metaG_FD_76834 | JGI IMG/M metagenome (GOLD analysis project Ga0073934, IMG submission 76834) | Hot spring sediment bacterial and archeal communities from British Columbia, Canada, to study Microbial Dark Matter (Phase II) - Larsen... ...
TCGCGCGGAAAGGGCAAAGATAATCTGACAGCAGGCGGCGCGGCGGCAATTGCGGTGGGACTGCTCCTCCTGACCATTCAACACACGATGGGCGCAACCCACACCTGGGGCGGCGTTAATTATGCCAATGCCTTCAACACGGCGATGACATTCAGCGGCGCGGCCTGCCTGGCAACTGGCATGAGCCTGTTCGCTAAACAATGCTGGTGGGGGCTGGCAGAACAGCCCAAATTACAAAACGCATCTCGTAAACTTCCTGGAGGTCAAGAGACCATTTAAAAAGCGGGCCAGAGTCCTGGCTTTGTCTGAATCCGGGAAAGTTTCGGATTCTCCCCAATCCCCTTGAATTTGGACAACTATCGGTTATAATCTCGCCGCTTTGGAAAGGACAGCCCCATGTTGAGCGTCCGCGAAGCGCGCGAGCGCATTCTTGCCCAATTTTCTCCCCTGCAAACAACTCAATGCCCGCTGGAAGCGGCCGCCGGCCGCGTGCTGGCGGAAACTATCCGTGCGGAAACGGATTTACCGGTTTTCGACAACTCCAGCGTGGACGGATTCGCCGTCCGCGCCGAAGATGTGGCCGCTGTTCCGGTCATGTTGCCGGTCATTGGCGATATTCCCGCCGGGAGCGCGCCCGATTTCAGGCTGGAATCGGGCCAGGCTGCGCGGATTATGACCGGGGCCAAACTGCCCATCGGGACCAATGCGGTGGTGATGGTAGAAGAGACCGATTTCGGCCACCGGCCTGCCGGAACGCCCGCCCCGTCGCAAGTTTCCATCCGAAAGGCCGTCAGGCCGGGCGAAAACGTCCGCAAACGCGGCGCAGACCTGCGCGCCGGAGATGAGATTTTGTCCGCCGGACAAGTATTGCGCCCGCAGGATATTGGGATGCTGGCAATGCTGGGCGTGGTGCAAGTCCCGGTATATCGAAGGCCGAGGGTTGCCATCGTTTCGAGCGGCGATGAACTCCTGCCGGTCGATGCCCCGCCCGAAGACGGGAAAATCCGCGATACGAACACCTACACCCTGGCCGCGCTGGCCGCCGAAACCGGCTGTGAGGCGTTGCGCCTGGGCGTGGCCGCCGACCGGCGCGAAGCCGTCCAGCAAATGCTCGACCAGGCGGTGGAGGGCGGGGCAGATGTCATCATCTCGTCGGCGGGGGTGAGCGTGGGGGCCTTTGATTTCGTCAGGGATGTGGTGGAAGGCGCCGGTTCGCTGGATTTCTGGAAGGTGAATATGCGCCCGGGCAAGCCGCTGGCGTTTGGTTCATACAAGGGAATTCCATTTTTTGGGCTGCCGGGCAACCCGGTTTCGGCCTTTGTGGGCTTCCTGGTTTTTGTGCGGCCCGCTCTCAGACGGCTAACCGGCCTCGAAACGGCGAGACAGGATACAGTCCGGGTCGTTCTGGCTGAGGCAATCGAAAGCGATGGGCGCGAGAGTTATCTTCGAGCGGTAGTCACGCGCGAAAACGGGATAGCCACCGCAAGATTAACCGGTCACCAGGGGTCGGGCAACCTGTTTTCGCTGGTTCAGGCAAATGCTTTACTGATTATCCCAAGTGGGGTAAAATCCTGCCCGCCCGGAACCGAAGTAGACGCATGGCTGTTGGAGAATTGACATGGATAAAAAATTGTACTGGGCTTCTGTGACCCTTGCCGTCATCGGCGCATTGATTGCTACTTATATGACCATATATAAGTGGACAGATAACAATACAATGTGCCTGGGCAGCGGCGATTGCGCCACCGTGAACGATAGCGCGTATTCGGAGATTTTTGGAATTCCGGTGGCACTGGTTGGCGTGGGCGGGTACCTTGCCATCCTGGCCGTACTTTTGCTCGAAAAATATGGAAAAAATAAATTTTTGAAAGACAACGGCCTGATGGCGGTTTTTGGCCTGGGCGTGGGCGGGTTTGGCTTTACGCTCTACCTGGTTTATGTCGAGGCGTTCATCCTGAAAGCATGGTGTCCGTTCTGCGTCGCTTCACAAATTACCATGACCATTCTGTTCATCATCACCATTGTTCGCCTGGTTCGCCAACCGGTGTAATTACGAGGAGGAATTTATGCCACGCATTCGCTGTCACTATAACGATTGTGTTTTCAACGACGAGGGCTACTGCTCTGCCGCCGCAGTAGAGTTTGACCCCGACACTGGTTGCGCCACATACTCCCCTACGGATGGCGCAGTTGCGGATGAAGACCAATGGGACGAGGAAGAAGAATTGGAGGAATGGGAAGACGAAGACACCGAAGACGATGACTTGTGGGCGGAAGACGAGGAAGACGAATTTTAGCCCGCGCGCCTGACCGTTCGATAACCAGAATCTACAGGAACTGCCCAAAAAGCCCCTTCAAGCAGACAGCGACCACCAGATGCAGTGGTCGCTGTTTTTGGTGACGCCAGATGAACAGGCAAAATACTACTTCGCCCCATTTTTTGGACAACCCCTATTTACTGTAAAAACCGGTTAGACGTCATCAATTGAGAGGAATTCCTTGCGCATTACGGGCGCAAGCCATACAGGAAAATCCCCGCCGCAACAGCCAGGTTAAGCGAAGAGGCCCGTCCGCGCATGGGGAGCGAGAGCAAGTCATTGCAAACGGACATTTGCTCTTGCGTCAGCCCTTTTTGTTCTGAGCCAAGCAACAGGATGGTTGGTGTCTCGGTCAGGGTCACATCCGCCAGGCAGGCCGTAGCGTGAGCAGACGTGCCAATCATGCGAAAGCCCCCCCGTTTTGCCCAGACCGCAAAGTCGCTGAACCCGGTCTGAACAAAAGGTTTCCAGAACATCGTCCCCATGCTGGCGCGGACGCAAGCCGGTTGATACGGGTCGGCGCCGCCTTCAAGCAAGAGCAGGCCGTCAGCGCCTACAGCATCTATCGTGCGAAAAATCGAGCCGGTATTGCCGGGGTCTTGCGGGGAGACGAGAGCAACAGCCAGGCGGAAGGGTGGGAAATCTTCCAGCGCAAGATGCCGCTGTCGAACCAGGGCAGCAATGCCCTGTGGATTTTCTTTTTCAGCGAAAGATTCAAAGGCCAATTCGGAAACCGGCGCGCAGCGGATGCCCTGCCCGGCAAGTTTTTCTACCAGGTCTCGCCCAAAATCGCTGCGCAAACGCGCCGGGCAGTAGAGCAGAGTTTCGATATCCCAGCCCGCTTCGGCAGCTTCGCCAACATGCAAAATGCCCTCCACCAAAAACAACCCGCTTTCCTGACGGGCTTTCTTCTGCCGCAGGGCGCGCGCCTGTTTGATGAGGGCGTTGGAGGGGCTGGTTATCAGGTCAGGCATGGTTATTTCACAATCAGTTTACCCGCCATGCCGGCCGCCAGGTGGCCGGGAATGCTGCAAATCACCTGATATTCACCCGCTTCCTCAACCGTAAAGGTGAACGTACCAGATTTGCCGGGGTCAAGTCTCGCCTCAAACAAGATGTCATCCAAATTGGCATTGTGGTCAAAGTCGTTCGCAGCGGTGACACCTTTCTTAAGAATAACAAAATTATGTTCGATTGCGCCTTTGTTGACCAGTTCGAGGGTGATTTCCTCGCCTGCCGGGATGGTAAAGGTCTTCGGCTCGAACATGAATTCAACCATATCCACCCGGAGGGTGGTAGCCGCTTGCCCGCCGCCGCAGGCGGTTAGCAGAAGAAAGAATATGAGCAAAAAAATGGAAAAGTATTTGCGTTTCATCGGAAGGTCATCTTTTTCTATTGTAGTGTCTAAAACAGAAAGGGAATGAGTAGACTGCTTTTTTTCTTGTACTCGGCAAATTCTGGATAGCGCGAGAGCGATTTGTCTTTGTTGCGCATCAGGCCAAACCAAAAACCGAACACAAAGAAACCCAGGATGAAAAACGGAAGCCAGTGCATGGCAAGCAGGGCAAAACTTAAATAGATGAGCAGTTCACCAAAATAATTGATATTGCGCGAGCGCGCGAACATGCCGTCGGTAATCAGATGCCCTGGATTGTACTTGAGTTGGATATATTTTTGCATATCTGACGTGAAATGACAGAACACGCCAAAAATGTTCATGCTCACAGCCAGGCCAATCAGCCAGGCAGGGGCATTGACATCCAGCCAGGTAATGAGAAACGGCGGGACCCAATAGGCGCTCAGCCCAACCAGGATAAATAGAGCATAGGCCGGGCCTTTATCAATTTCCCACTGTTTATCGGGAAAAATGTTGCTCTTCAGCACCCACAGCAAACCATATGTGCCGTGTAAAGCCAGATACACCCAGGCCGTGACATTTTCCCAGCGGCCAAACCATGCCATCAGAGCCAGTACGGCCAGGAAAGTCACGCCTTTATGAGCATTGAGAAAGTATTTTTGCTTGAACATTTTCACGCTTTCCTTTTTGATTGGTATTTCCACTGCAACGCGCCGTAATCCTTGCGGCCTGAACCGCCCATGCCAACCAGTTTGGAAAATAATCCTGGCGCAATGGCAAAAAACAGATACATAAACGGCAGGTAGCCAGGCATATCCAGGCTGGCCTGCCCCGCGCGCAGAGCGCGCAGAATGCCTTCCGCTACTTGGGGCGGAGTCAGGCCGGGCAGAAAGTCACCCAGGCGCGGCATTTGCGAGGAAGCAACCTGCTTACGGAAGAAATCCGTGCCTTCGACCGGCCCCAGACGCACTGTTGTGACACGCACGCCTGTGCCTTGCGTTTCGAGCCGCAAAGTTTGGCTAAAACCATCCATGGCTGCTTTAACCGCCGCATAGGGCGCGTTGCCCTTGCTCACGAACAGCCGCCCCGCTGAGGAACTCATGTTGACAATATGACCCTGGCGGGCTTGCAGCATGAAAGGCAAAACAGTCTTGACAGTGTAAATCATGCCATTGTAGCCAACCGCCATCATGCGCTCCATGTCTTCGAGCGGCATTTCAGCCACCGGCGCCCAGCGCACAAAAACGGCATTATTGACCAGAACATCGAACCGCCCGGTCTGCCGATGAACTTCTGAAAGCCAGGCCTCCACTTCGGCGCGAGAAGAGACATCGCACTGACTGAAATGAATTTTTTTGTTCAACGGGCTTTCAGCCAGTTCTTTTTGGGCATTGGCGATATTTTCGGGGCTAATGTCGCAAACGTACACATTGCCGCCATAATCGGCCAAGGCCTGAGAAACCGCCCAGCCAATCCCCTCCGCCCCGCCTGTCACCAGGCAGGTTTTATCGAGTAAAAACTGCAAACTCATGTTCAGCATCCTTGCAAGGTGGAATGATTGTCCAAAAGGCGCGCAGGCGAAATGAACATTTACAGCAACCTTCGGAACGTTTCCTGTATAATACGGCGGCTGGATTATAACTAAAAATTTTGACTTCACGCATTAACATTTCAAGTTTTCATCCAAAAGAATCTTCCATGCGCCGCTACCTTTACTTCACCGTCTTTTTCTCCGGCATGTCCACCCTTGCCGCCGAGTTTGGGGCATCGCGCCTGCTTCAGACCATCTACGGCTCCAGCAACCTGGTTTGGGCCAGTGTCATTGGGCTGATTTTGGTCTATTTTGCGGTTGGATATCAATTGGGAGGCCGCTGGGCCGACCGTTCCCCCTCGCCGCGCACACTGTTCACCATCCTGGCGCTGGGCGCGTTTGCGCTGGGCGTTGTGCCGTTCATTGCCCAGCCAGTCTTGCGCGGCGCGGCATTGGCCTTCGACAGCCTGAAACTGGACGTGGCTTTTGGCGCGTTCGCCGCCACGCTCATTCTGTTCAGCGTTCCCATCACGCTGCTGGCGGTCACATCGCCGTTTGTTATCCGCCTGCTGGTAGATGACCCCTCGCGGGCCGGGAACGTGGCCGGGGATGTATACGCGCTTTCGACGCTGGGTTCGGTCATCGGGGCTTTCCTGCCCACCCTGGTCCTGTTTCCGTTAATTGGCGTGACGCTCTCCTTTCTGCTCTTTAGCGGAATCATGCTGCTCGTATCGCTGTTTGGCCTGTGGCGGGCGGCAGGCTCCAGGGCGGTTGTCCCTTTCCTGCTGATGCCACTCTTTGTAACGGTTCTGGCTTTCGCCAACGATTACCGCATCAAATCCACCCCAGGGCAAATTTACGAGACCGAATCGGCCTATAACTACATCGAAGTACTGGAAGTGGACGGCGTGCGGTATCTGCGGCTGAACGAGGGCCAGGGCGTGCATTCGCAGTATCATCCCAACGAATTGTTCTACGGCGGGCCATGGGAACAGTTTTCGGTCGGCCCGTTGTTCAACAGCCCGCCTTTCAGTACAAGCCAGGTACAGCGCATGGCAATTATCGGCCTGGCCGCCGGAACAGCCGCCCGCCAGGCAACCCAAATCTACGGCCCGATTCAAATTGACGGCTGGGAAATCGACCCAAAAATCATCGAGGTCGGACGCGAATACTTCGGCATGACCCTGCCCAACCTGAACGCCTACGCCGCCGATGGCCGCTGGGGGCTGGAACACAGCCCGTATAAATATGACATTATCGTGGTAGACGCCTACCGCCCGCCCTACATCCCGCCGCACCTGACCACGCAAGAGTTCTTTGCCATTTGCGCCGAGCGGCTGACCGAAGACGGAGTGCTGGCAATCAACATCGGACGCGCGCCCAATGACCGGCGGTTGATTAACGATCTGGCGGCCACCATCCAAACAGTGTTGCCCTCGACCCATGTAATGGATTTGCCCAACACATTCAATTCAATTTTATTTGCCACCAGACAACCAACCTCGCGCGACAACCTGGCCTTTCACCTGACGGCGCTTTCGCGTGACCCCAGCACGCCGCCCCTGCTCTTGCAGGCCGCCAGCGTCACCTATGCATCCCTCCAGCCATCCCCCTCCGGCGGCACAGTCTATACCGATGACCGCTCGCCCATCGAATGGGTGACGAACAGCCTGGTGTTGAACTTTATTCTGACGGGCGGGGTGGAGGAGTTGAAGTAATTGATCAATGGGGATTGGGCATCACAAATGACCATTTACCAACGTCCAATGACCCCACCGGAGTTTCCCATGTCTTCCAAAATCATCCCCTGGCTCACCGCTTTACTGACCCCCTTCGCGCTCATCATGCTCGGCGCGCGGCTGCTGATGACGCCGGTTTTTCCGGAAATCGAATACCGCATGCCCGACTTCCCCGATGACCCCTACGGCTTTACGCTGGAAGACCGTCTGCGCTGGTCCAAACCATCCATCGAATATCTGCTGAACAACGCCGACCTTTCGTTTCTGGCCGAACTCCGTTTCGATGATGGAACGCCCATTTACAACGAGCGTGAACTCCAGCACATGCTGGATGTCAAAAATGTGGTGCAGATGTTGCTGCGGGCGTGGACCATCAACCTCGTGCTGCTGGCGCTGATTAGCCTTTGGGCCTGGCGCGCCGGGCAAATGAATGTCTTCCGCGTCGGGTTGCGCTGGGGCGGGTGGCTTACCATCGGCCTGTTGATGGCGCTGGGAGCGTTTGCGGCAATCTCCTTCTGGCAGTTCTTCGCCTGGTTTCACAGCCTGTTCTTCGAGGGCGATTCATGGATTTTCCGCTACGACGACACCCTGATTCGCCTGTTTCCGCTCCGCTTCTGGCAGGATGCCGTTCTTTACATCGTTAGCTTTGCCATTCTCTCCGGCCTGGCGCTGGGGTTTGGATTTCGGAAACGCTGACCCATTCATCATTCTGTATTCAGTCCCGTCACTCCTGCCCATTCCCCGTGTTCTATCCTCGTGTATAATTCCCCCACAGGAGCAGACCCATGAGTGAATTTTTATCATTGCAAGACAAAGTGGCCGTCGTCACCGGCGGTTCGCGCGGAATTGGGCGCGCGATTGCGCTGGAACTGGCGCGGCGCGGGGCAAAAGTAGTCGTCAACTACCACAAATCGCCCGAATCGGCGCAGGCCGTTGTCGGCGAGATTCAAGGCTGGGGCGGGCAGGCTGCCGCGTTCCAGGCCGATGTGGCCGATGCCGGGGCAGCGCAAAATCTCATCAAATTTGCCATCGAAACCTTTGGAGACCTGCACATCCTGGTCAACAACGCCGGAATCACGCGCGATAAGTTGATTATGATGATAACCGAAGAAGACTGGGATGCCGTGCTGGATACCAATCTGAAATCCACTTTCATCTGCTCCAAAGCAGCGGTCAAGCACATGATTCGCAAACGCTATGGGCGCATCATCAACATCGCATCCGTTGCCGGGCAGATGGGCAACCCCGGCCAGACCAACTACTCCGCCTCCAAAGCCGGGCAGATTGGCTTCACCAAAGCCCTGGCGCGCGAGGTGGCCGGACGCAACATCACCGTCAACGCGGTGGCGCCTGGCTTTGTAGATACCGAAATCCTGCTGGCCATGCCACCCGAAACCCTAGAAGCGGCGCTCAAACTCGTCCCGCTGGGGCGCAAAGGCCAACCCGAAGAAATTGCTTACGCTGTGACGTTCCTCGCCAGCGACCAGGCCGCCTACATCACCGGCCAGGTGCTGGGCGTGGATGGCGGCATGGCAATGATGTGATGTAAGGAGAACCCATGACCGAAGAATATCGTTCCCCTGGCAAAACCACCCTGGCCCCCGAAGTGCTTCTGACCATTGCGCGCATGTCGGCGCTGGGTGTAGAAGGCGTTGCCCGCCTGGCGCCCGTCCCTGGTGGGTTCGACCGCCTGTTCCGGCGCGGCGCCGATGACGGCGTGCGTCTCACCGTTGAGGATGGCATGGTATACATCGACCTGTACCTGGTTTTGTCGAGCAATGTCAACGTGCGCGAAGTCAGCCGCAATGTGCAGTCCCAAGTCGCCCGTGCCATCTCCGAAATGGTCGGCATGGAAGTCGGCCATGTCAACATCCACATTGAAGACATCCAATACCAGGCAGGCGAATAAGTCATTATGAAATCCCGCACCAGGGCGCGCGCGCTGGCCCTGCAAGTACTTTACGAAGTGGATATGACCAACCATCGTCCGGGCGATGTCCTCGCGCAGCGGCTGGACGATGAATATGGACAAGGTCAGGACCAACTCAGCCAGGAATTGGTTGAGTTTGCCCATCAAATCATCTTTGGCGTGTATCCCCTCGCTCAAAAAATGGACGATGTGATTGCAGAATATGCGCCCGAATGGCCCTTCGACCAGATAGCCGCCATAGACCGTAACATCCTGCGCATCGCCGTTTGGGAGTTTTCCATCAGTGGTATTACCCCGCTCAAAGTTGCCATCAACGAAGCCGTCGAACTTGCAAAACTCTACGGGTCCGATACCGCGCCTCGTTTCATCAATGGCGTTTTAGGCAGTCTGGCCGACCATCAACACATCATTGCCCTGCAATTCAAGAAAGGTTCTTCTTAATAATGGATATACTGGGAGTTGGCCTGCCCGAAATTGTATTCATTGTCATCATTGCGCTCATCCTGCTCGGCCCCAAAGACATGGTCAAAGCAGGGCGAACCATTGGGCGTACCTTGCGGGCATTCGTCATGTCGCCCACCTGGCAGGCCATGCGCGCCACCGGCAAAGAGATTCAGCAGATTCCCACCAAATTAATGCGCGAAGCCGGTATGGAAGAAATCCAGGCCGAGTTGCAAGGAATCAATCAAGGGGTACAATCGACAGCCAAACAAAGCCTGAACCAGATTCAATCCGTCGAAAACCAGATTCTCGCCGGACCTGTCCCACTGAAACCTGCCTCGTTGCCCCAAAAGCCGGAGGCCACCCTCAACCATCCCCCCGCCTCTGAAAAATAAACCATCATGCAACGCATTCGCAGCGCCCTATGGTGGCTCATCGCCGCGCCCTTCAAACTGGTTTGGTGGATACTCAGCCTGCCGTTCCGCTTTCTGGCCTGGCTGTTTCATCCGGTCCGCGAAAACTTCAAGCAAAATTCCATCTACATTTTTCTGACCGAAGTTCCAGAAGACCGCCCCGCGCTCGATGCCATCAGCGACGCCTTCCAACAACCCGAAGCCATTCTGGAACAGTTGGATGCGGTTCGCAAACACCTGCTGCGAATGCTGGCAGTCGTCATCATCACGACCGCTTTTTCGTTCTACTTTACCAACGACCTGGCGGCTTTCCTGGCGGTTCCCGTTGGCGGGCTGGAACGGCTCCAGGCCGTGGCCGTCACCGAAACGGTGGGCGTGTTCATGCGGGTTGCGCTCATTTCAGGCCTGGTGTTTGCCTCTCCTTACATTGCTTTTGAAATCTGGCTGTTTGTGGCTCCTGGGCTTATGCCGCGCGCCCGGCAGTTCAGCCTGGTCTTCATCCCGCTGGCGGCGCTCTTCTTCGTCAGCGGCATGGCTTTCACTTACTACGCTATGCTGCCAGTTGCGCTCCCTTTCATCGAAACCGGCTTCATCCAGGTCACAGTCAACTGGACAGTAGATAGTTACATCAAATTCGTTACCGGCCTTTTGTTCTGGATTGGCCTGGCCTTCGAGTTCCCGCTGGTCATTTATGGCCTTTCTGCCATTGGAATTGTCAAACCCAAAATGTTGCTCGAACAATGGCGGCTGGCGCTGGTAGGAATAGCATTACTATCTGCCATGATTACCCCCACCACAGACGCCCTGACAATGGGCATCACCATGCTGCCGCTGGCCTTGCTCTACTTCCTCGGAATCCTGTTCAGCGCCATTGCCCAGGTCACCAATCGCCAGCCAGAAACTGGAACCATACAACGCGCTTTGTAGTAAAATAAATCTATGTTTAGTACATTTCATGCGATGTTCATGATGCCCATGCCCACCCTCGCCGGGACAGTGTCGAAGGGAACGCGTTAGCACGCCAGAACGCCGAAACCGGAGGGCTGTCCAGCGCGAGGGCAGTCCTTTTTGTTTGCTCGATGCTCGATAATTCGATATTCGAGCATCGAATTCCAAATACTCAAAACCGAATAACAAATAACGATTATGGAATAACGAATATCGCGTCTCGAAAAGGAATCGTCTATGCCCGAACACATCTTAATTGCCATCGCCTGGCCTTATGCCAATGCCGAAATTCACGTTGGCAACATCACCGGCTCGCACCTGCCGGGTGATATTGTGGCACGCTACCACCGCCTGAAGGGAAATCACGTCCTGGTCGTCTCCGGCACCGATTCGCACGGCACGCCCGTCACCATGAGCGCTGATAAACTCAACCAGCCGGTCGAGGAAGTCTACAAGCACTTTCACGCCACCTTTCTGGAGACCTTCCAGGGCTACGGCATCACCTACGACCTGTTCACCAGCACTCACACCGAAAATCACTTCAAAGTCTCGCAGAGCATCTTCCTGGCTCTGAAACAAAACGGCTACCTGTTTACCAAAGTCGAACCACAGTGGTATTCGCCCGGCCTGGGCAAATTCCTGCCCGACCGCTATATCGAAGGCACCTGCTACATTTGCGGCTTCGAGGGCGCGCGCTCCGACCAGTGTGACAAATGCGGCAACGTGCTGGAGCCAGATAAGCTCATCAATCCCAAATCCAAATGGGCCGGAGACACCTCCACCCCTCAACTGCGCGAGACCGAACACTTCTACATTGACCTCTCCAAACTGGAGCCAAAGGTCGTCGAGTTTCTGAAAGCGCGCTCCGCCTACATGCGCGAGACCGTCTTGGGTGAATCGCTCGGCAAAATCAATGCCGAGGGACTCAAGCCGCGCCCCATCACCCGCGACCTGGATTGGGGCATCCCCGTGCCAGTGGCAGGCTGGGAAGGCAAATGCCTCTACGTCTGGTTCGAGGCCGTCATTGGCTATCTGTCAGCCTCCATTGAATGGGCGCAAATCTCCGGCCAGCCAGAAGCCTGGAAGCAGTGGTGGTCGAACCCGCAAGCCCGTCAGTTTTACTTCATCGGCAAAGACAACATCTTTTTTCACACTTCGCTCTGGCCTGCCGAACTGATGGGCGTGGGCGAACAATTTGCCGAAATTTTCAGCGGCGAAAAGAACGTCCCGCTCACCCTGCCCTATGACGTGCCAGCCAACCAGTTCATGAATCTGGAAGGGCAAAAAATCAGCGGCAGCCGCAACTGGGCCGTGTGGGGACGCGACGCCCTGACCCGCTACGACCCCGATGCCCTGCGCTACTACCTGACAGTCAACATGCCCGAAGCCAAAGACAGCGATTGGGACTGGGCCGAATTCGTCTCCCGCAACAACGGCGAACTGGTTGCCACCTGGGGCAACCTGGCAAACCGCGTGCTTTCGTTCAGTTACAAACACTGGGAAGGCCACGCGCCAGAAATTGACCCCGCCAGCCTGCGCGATTCCGACCGGGAACTGCTCGCCACTATTGAGAACGGCTTCCAAACCGTCGGCGCGCTCTACGATTCCATCAAACTGCGTGACGCCCTGAAAGAATGCCTGCGCCTGGCGACGGAAGTCAACCGCTATCTTGACGCCAACGCCCCCTGGACGGCCATCAAAACCGACCGCGCTGCTGCCGCATTGACAATTTACACCGCCTTGCGCGCCATCGACTCTCTCAAACTGCTCTTTGCCCCCGTCCTGCCGTTTACATCCGAAAAGCTGCACATGTTTTTCGGCTACACAGCACCTCTCTTTGGTGAGCAATACACCGAAGAAATCCGCGACAGCCTCGGAACGCACACCGGCCTGCGCTATCGCCCTCTAGGGCACGAGGGTATCTTGCCCTACCAATGGGAGCCAAGCGAACTGAAACCCGGCCAAAAACTCAACCCGCCCGCGCCGCTCTTCAAAAAACTGGATGAAAAAATCATTGAAGAAGAACGCGCCCGGCTGGGGCAGTAGGCCATGTTTGGAGCAGTCGGCGAGCAACAAAAGGATTGCGCTCGGGCCCAAACCCGGGCGCAATCCTTTTCCTGATACCCACCGAAATTATGAAGCATGAATGACCAACCGGTCGGAGCGTAGAAAGAGTAAGAAACCCAAAAGCCGAAGCCCAGCGCTGACCAACAAGGCGGCTCCCAGCCCAAGGTGGTCAGCCAGCCAGGTTCCTGCCAGTGGGGCTAACATGGCCGAGAGATATTGCAGACTCTGGGCCAGAGAAACAAACGTCGCGCTATATTCCGGTGGGACCGTTTTCATCAGTTCATCGAAAAAAACCAGGTCAATGCCCGCCTGAAAGAAGCCCGATGTCCCGGCGTAGAAAATAATCCACCCTACCTGGGGAGTTAGCGTGGAAGCCAGCGGATACAACATCAGCCCAAAAGTAGTCGCCAGCAAGACAAACCGCCCACCTTTTTTGCGCGATATCCAGGTCCAAAACGAATAACCCACCATCATCACGGCACTGGTTGCCATGTTAATGGTGCCAATTTCGGCATCCGTTGCATGAACCTCGCGCACAAAGAACAACGGAAAGATGGGCGCGCCAAGCGAAATGGCGGAAAGATAAACAAATCGCTTTGAGACAAAAGAAACAAAAGCCGGGTTTTGGCGCATCAGGCGCAGGTAATTTTGAAGCGTTTCGCCCAAGGATTTGCTCTCCGCCAGCGGCGGTGGGGTTTGGTCAGGCAGGGTAATCCGGCTGGAAAAATAGTAACTAATCAGGCCGCCCAGCGAAAGTGAAATGAACAAAACCTGGTAGTTGAGAGGAAAAACCACCCGGTCAAGCATTTGGGTAGCAAAAAAAGTCACAATCGTGTTCGTCAGACCAAAAATCGTCCAACGGCGGCTGAGCAAGGCATAGCGGCCTTGTGGCCCGGCGACGGCATTCATCACCACGCTGAAACAAACCGCCAGCGAGGTCTGCGGAATGGTGGCCAATGCCCAAATCCCAAGTACAGAATTGACCAGAAATTCTTTCGGTATTGCCATCGAAACCAGACCGGTCAGGGCGTAACTGGAAAGCACCAGTAAGCGTGAACCGCTGAACCAGGGAACAATGTTGCGGCGCGTCTGCAAAAACCGCCCGATGAAAAGCGCCAGCACCAGGCCTGTCACCCCTGGCATGGCAGTCAGCAAACCGACTTGCAGGTTGGTTGCGCCCATGCGAGTCAGAAAAACCGGCAGGAAGGGCGCTGCGGCGGTCGAGAGCGCAACGCCTACGGCGTCGATTTGCACATTCCGAAAATTTCGCTTTTTGATGTCATAGGATTGTTCAGGAGGATTCGCATTCATTTGAAGGATTATACCGCCATGAACTATTAGACAAACATTGAAATAGCACTTCATAAACAAAAAAACTGGCAGGGTTTCCTGCCAGTTTTGTTAAGAAACGTTGCAGAATTACTCTTCTTCCTTCTTGCCACGTTCTACGCTAAGCTCGGGTTCGATGCCTTCCACCACTTCGGCTTCTTCCGTTTCTTCCTTCGTTCCAGTCGCTACGGCGACTACTTCATCGCCATCGGTCAACACCTCAACACGAGCTGGAATGGGAAGGTCTTTGACATGAATTGCATCGCCAATGGCAGCCAGTTTGCTCAAATCGACCTCGATGCGCTCCGGCAGGTCGGTGGGCAGGGCTTCCACTTCGATTTCAGTCAGATTCGTAACGACCGCAGCCTGAAACTCCTTAATCGCAGGAGCCGTGCCAAAGAAGTGCAGGCTAACAGAAGTACGGATGGTCTCGGTGAGCGAGACCGCTTGAAAATCGACATGGGTGAAGAAATTCTTGATGAAGTTCTTCTGCTTTTCGCGCACCAGAGCCGCAACCTGCTTACCTTCCAGGTCGATGGTGACGATGCTGGAGGACGTCAATTTGGGCAACACCAGTCCCGCATCATGGGCATTCAGCGAAATCGGGGTCGGCTCCATGTTATGCCCATAGACCACCCCAGGCAAGAGCCCCTGGCGACGGAGTTGCTTCACCTGCTTGCCGGTGACCGTGCGCTTTGTGGCTTTTAAAACAACTTTTTCCATCTTTCTTTTCTCCTCGGGCGCCTCTCACCCTGTTCCTTACCAGTACACAGGATTACCTTCGCCCTTTTAGAATGTATGGCGGCCGAATTGCCGCTCATTTTGACTACTTCTTACGTCCAAACAATAATCTTCCGGTCAGCATGACCAGGCCAGCAATCAGCCCGCCCAATACACCTGCCGCAAGCGCAGCGCGCCCCTCCACCAGCGTTTGGACATTCCCATGGATATTGCGGCCAATCAACACCCCGGCGCGGATGTTCTCTGCATTAATTTGCGCGCCCGCGACAATGGCAGCCTTTGCCTCAGGCGCGTGAATCGTGTTGGCGACCATCATCGCCGTTGCACCACTGACCGAAATCGACTCAGCACGCACGCCACCCACATAGGACTCGCGCAGGTCGGTCTGCTGCGCATTTATCGCGCCAATGACCACCCTCCGCCCGCTAAACGTTCCAGCCGTCGCCGCGCCAACGATGATGCCGTTCACATCCGCTTCTTCTGCCTCCAGGTTTCGGATGGCAACCTGATTGGCACGCACCAGTTCAGCGTGGACTGCTTCTACGCTGACGTTCGACAGGTTGACCACCTGTGGGATTTCAATTTCATCTTCTTCAGATACAACCATGGAAACCTCAGGCGAAAAAACGCGCCTCCCTACTTTGGAGGCGACAGGAACATCAAGGTAGAATTTTAGCCTGTCGGCGGCCGTTCGTCAAGATTTAAACACCACGCGCGTGTATAATTGCCCCATGCGCGCAAAACAATTTTTCACCTGGCTGCTGCTCATGGTTCTCGGTTTTGGGTGGCTGTTGCCACCCCAAGCCGTCCGCGCCAGTCAATCACAACCTGCTCCCTCTGGCGCCGTCAGCGCCTATGAATTGATTGCCGCCATGAACACCCTGCGCGTCGCCTATGGCAACCCGCCACTCATCGAAGACCCCATCATCAACGCCGTTGCCCAATACACCGCTCAGGTAATGGCCGACAACGAAATGTCATGGCACATCGGCGATGTACGCGGGCGGATTGCCGCAGCAGGCTATGGCGGCGGCGCAACCGTTTGGGCCACCGAAAACTTCGCCGTCGGCACATCCATGGGCATCGACCAGATTATGGCCGCCTGGGCCGACCCTGACCACATGCGCCCGGCTGTCACCGCGGCTTACTGCCACGTTGGCGCAGGAGTCGCCACATCGCCCAATGGCAAAACCTACTATGTCTTGCAGGCCGCTTACATCAGCGGGCAGGCCTGCGGCAGCTATACCCCAGGAACAGGCGCAACGCCTGGCTCCACCGGTTCGGGGTACGTTTCTCAGTATATTGTCCCAGTCAAAATTGCCACGCCCGACGCTGATGGCAACATTTATCACATTGTCCAGACCGGTCAATCCTTCTGGTCCATTGCCATTGCCTACCAGATTACCATCGCCGATTTGGAAAAATGGAACAACCTGAGCCGCGAAATCCCGCTCACCACCGGGCAAAAGCTCTACATCCCCGGCAAAAACACCGCCGGGTACGCCACCCCGACCCCAAAGGGCATGATTACGCGCAGCACGCCCGATGCTGATGGCCGAATTATCCACGAAGTCCAGGCCTACCAGGCGCTCATCACCATTGCCCAGGCCTACGGCGTCACCGTTGACCGGATTTTGGCGCTGAACGGCCTGCAACCCGATTGGCCGCTGCAAATCGGGCAAAAACTGCTCATCGACCCCGGCCATGTCACCCCCAGCCCCACCCTGAGCGCCATCCAAAAGCTGACGCCCGAGGCCGACGGCAACTACTATCACACCGTGCAGAGCGGGCAGACGTTATCATGGATTGCGGGCTATTATGATGTCCCACTCGCCAGCTTAATGGCCTGGAATGGCTTGACCAACGATTCGATTATTCGCCCGAACCAGAAATTGCTGCTGCTGGTGACGCCCCCCGTTACCGAAACGCCCACCCCCACCCCGCTGACTCCGACTCCTACATCCCAACCCACATACACGCTGACGCCCCCTCCCGCGGCTGAAGCCTCCACGTCTCCCCCCGCGCCAGCCTCAACCGGCAACGGGTGGCTCGCTCTGGTGATGGCTGTGATTGTTTTGGGGCTGGGCGGACTGGCCTGGTTCTTATTCACTCGAAAAATCAACTTGTAAGGTGATTCGGGACGGCTTGTTATGCGAAACTACTGGTTTTTCCTGGCTCTGGCGGTTTTGATTGTGAGTTTTGGGCACACTCAAAACGTTTTCGCCACCCCCGCCCCACCTCGCGTGGTCATCAACCCACACACTCAGCAATGTGACGAAGATTTCTACTGGACTGATGAGTGTGGCCAGGCCATCCTGCCCACCGGTTGGGAATTCTATGCTGGGGAAAAGTGCCCGGCCGGGTATGGACATGTTCATTTGGCAGCCGAATGGGAAATTTATCCGAGTGAGCTATGCTGCAATTTGTATGGCGGCAACCCCAAATATTGTCCCTCGGCAATACCGCGGCTTTCAGTTCCAAACCAATGGCTTCCATGGTTCGGAGGTCTATTGATATTGACGGGGATCAGCTTGGGAAGCTACCGATTGTTGCTCAAGAGAAAGTCCTGAGTAAGATATCCCGCCAAAATCGGCGGGGCATTTACTCCTCGACCTGAATTGTCCCCAGCACTCTCTGCCGCGCCGATTCAATGTGCTGGAGCATGGCGCTTTTGGCGGCGGCAGCATCGCGGGCGCGGAAGAGGGCGGCCAATTGACGGTGTTCCTCCAGCGAGGGCCTGGCGTTGCGTTCGCGCCGCCAGGCGGCAAAGTTAAAGCGCCGGGCCACCTGATGCAGGCGGCGCAGGTACTCGCTCAGGTAACGGTTTCCGGTGGCTTGAGCCAAAACGCTGTGAAATTCGTAATCCAGCTCGCTCAGGCGTTCAAAATCGGCGGTTTGGGCGGCAGTTTCAGCCTGGGCCACCAGTTCATCGAGTTGGGCCAGTTCGGTCTCCGTCAGGCGCTTGCAGGCCAGAGCCGCCGCCGGGCCAATCACCAGGCTCATGGCGTCCATCACTTCAACAAAATCGAACAAGTCAAGCGGGGTGACGATGGCCCCGTGCTGGGGAATGCTCTGGAGCAGGCCCTGCTCCGAAAGGCGTTGAAAGGCCTCGCGCAGCGGGGTGCGGCCCCAGTTGTAGCGCTTCATCAGCGCGGATTCACTCAAAGCCAGGCCGGGTTCCAGTTCAAGAGTCAAAATCAGGCGGCGGAGTTCGGCCTCCACCTGGTCGCTGGCGCGGGGTTTGGGGGGCTGAGGGGTTTTTGGCATAAAGATATCCACAGATGACACAGATTACGCAGATTTTTTTAGTATTGTACATCAATATTCAAAAAATATACAATTTGGATATTTTTATTGACAGACCACCCCGCCGGGAGTAAGATTCAGATATGACCAGCGGCATGGTGTTCGACATCAAGAAATACTCCATCAACGACGGCCCCGGCATTCGGACAACGGTTTTTATGAGCGGCTGTCCGCTCTCGTGCCTGTGGTGTCACAACCCGGAGAGCCAGCCGCTTCAGCCGGTGCTGCTCTACCGGCAAAACCGCTGCCTGGGGTGCGGTGCGTGCGTGGAGGTTTGCCCGCAAGGGGCAATTTCAGTCACTGAAGAATTTTCGGACACGGAGTTAACGGAATCACACGGAGAGAGCTTAAAAAACTCCGTCCAACTCCGTCCGCTCCGCGTCCAAAAAGTTTTTACCGACCAGCCAAAATGTACCCGTTGCCAGACCTGCATCGCGGCCTGCTACTCCGGCGCGAGGGAGTTTTCGGGGCGGGAGATGACCGTTGGCGAGGTGATGAGCCAGGTGGAGCGGGAAATTCCGTTTTACGACCAATCGGGCGGCGGGGTGACGTTTTCGGGCGGCGAGCCGCTGATGCAGCCGGGGTTTCTCTCGGCGCTGCTAAAAGCCTGCCGGAGACAGGAAATTCACACGGCGGTGGATACCAGCGGGTTCGCGAGCTGGCAGGTGTTTGAACAAATTCGGGGAGATGTGGATTTGTTCCTTTACGATTTGAAACAGATGGACAGCAAAAAACACCGTGCAGTGACCGGCGCGCCGAACGAGCCGATTTTGGAGAACTTACGGAAGTTGAGTACGGCGGGTGCGAGGTTCGTGGTGCGGATTCCGCTCATTCCGGGAATCAATGACGATGAGCAGAATTTGGCCGAAAGCGCAAAGTTTTTAGCCAGTTTGCCCCACCTGGAAGGCGTGGAACTGATGGGGTATCACGACATTGCCCAGGCCAAGTATGAGGCGCTGGGGCGCGAGTATGCGCTGGTCGGGGTGAAGCCGCTTTCCAGTGAAACTATGCTCTCAGCCCAGGAGATTTTTCGGTCTTTCGGTTTACGAACTTCGCTACACGGATTGGACGGATAACACATATTTTTAAGCGTTTTCATCCTTCATCATTCTGAATTCATCCTTCGGAGGAGCCATGCCAATTACTGAACGTGTCAAAATGCTGCGCCAGAAATCCCTGGAGGCTAAGGAAACGCTCTCCAGCGAGCGGGCGGAGTTGTTGACGGCCTTTTACCAGCAGGAAACCGGGCTGATATCTGAGCCGGTGCGGCGGGCGAAGGCTTTTACTTACATTTTGGAGCACAAGCACATCGAAATTTACCCCGGCGAGTTGATTGTCGGCGAGAAAGGCCCCGCTCCCAAGACCGCGCCGACCTTCCCGGAGTTGTGCTGTCACAGCCTGGAAGACCTGGATATTCTCAACAGCCGCGAGAAAACATCCTTCCGCGTAGAACCAGCCACCCGCGAAGCCTACGAGAAAACGGTCATCCCCTATTGGCGCGGCAAGTCGATGCGCGAACTCATCCTGAACGAGATGACCGAGGAGTGGAAAGCGGCCTACGAAGCCGGGATTTTCACCGAGTTCATGGAACAGCGCGCGCCGGGGCATACCGTCCACGATGACAAGATTTACCGGATGGGAATGCTCGATTTTCAGGCCAAAATCGAGGCGCAGCTGGCGGCGCTCGACTTCCTGAACGACCCGGAAGCCTACGACAAGCAGGAAGAACTGAAAGCCATGCACATCGCCGCCGGGGCGTTAATCCGCTTTGGGGAGCGATATGCCGATTTGGCGGCGAAACAGGCTTCAGTGGAGTCGGACCCGGTGAGAAAAGCCGAACTGGAGAAAATTTCAAGGGTCTGCCGCAATGTTCCGGCGAGAAAACCTTCCGATTTCCATGAAGCGCTGCAATATTACTGGTTCGTGCATTTGGGCGTGACCACCGAGCTGAACACCTGGGACGCCTTCTGCCCTGGCAAACTCGACCAGCACCTTTTGCCGTTCTACGATGCTGAAAAGCGCGACGAGGCCGAGGAACTTTTACACTGCTTCTGGATTAAGTTCAACAACCAGCCCGCGCCGCCCAAAGTGGGCGTGACCGCCGCCGAAAGCGGCACCTACACCGATTTTGCCCAAATTAACCTGGGCGGCCTGCGCCCCGATGGCTCGGACGGCGTGAACGAATTGACTTACCTGCTGCTGGATGTGATTGAGGACATGCGCCTGCTCCAGCCGTCGTCGTCGGTGCAGGTCAGCAAGAAAAATCCCGACCGGTTCGTGCGCCGGGCGGCCAAAATCATTCGCACCGGGTTTGGGCAGCCTTCAATTTTCAACGCCGACCTGATTGTGCAGGAACTGGTGCGGCAGGGCAAGAGCGTGGCCGATGCGCGCTGCGGCGGCTCGAGCGGCTGCGTGGAAGTGGGCGCGTTCGGCAAGGAAGCCTATATTTTGACGGGGTACTTCAACCTGCCCAAAGTGCTGGAAATTACCCTGCACAATGGCATTGACCCGCGCACCGGGCGGCGGCTGGGGATTGAAACCGGCGACCCGCGCAGTTTTGCGTCCTTCGACGACCTGTTTACCGCCTTCGAGCGCCAAATGCTGCACTTTATCGACATCAAGGTGCGCGGCAACAATACCATCGAGCGGCTGTATGCCAGATATATGCCCGCGCCGTTCCTGTCGCTGTTGACCGATGACTGCATTGCGCGCGGCAAGGATTATCACGCGGGCGGGGCGCGCTACAACACGACCTACATTCAGGGCGTGGGGATTGGGACAATCACGGATGAACTTTCCGCCATCAAAAAGCACGTTTTCGAGGACAAAACTCTCAGCATGGACAAACTGCTGGAGATTCTCGCCGCTGACTTCGCCGGGTATGAGCGCGAGCGGCAAATGTTGCTGAACCGCACCCCGCGCTACGGTAACGACGATGATGCCGCCGACGACCTGATGGTGCGCGTGTTCGAGGCTTACTTCAACGCGGTGGAGGGGCGCAAGAACCTGCGCGGCGGCGAGTACCACATCAACCTGCTGCCAACCACCTGCCATGTGTACTTTGGCTCGGTGACGGGCGCGACCCCCGATGGCCGCAAAGCCTGGACGCCGCTCTCGGAGGGCGTGTCACCCGTCCAGGGGGCAGACCGCAACGGGCCCACCGCCGCGGCGCGCTCGGTGGCCAAGATGGACCACGCCCGCACCGGCGGGACTCTGCTCAACCAGAAATTCACACCCCAGGTGCTGGCAAATGACGAAGGGCTGGATAAACTCGTCCAGTTGGTGCGGACGTATTTCAAGCTGGACGGTCACCACATCCAGTTTAATGTGGTGGACGCCGCCACCCTGCGGGCCGCCCAGCAGAACCCGGAGCAGTATCGCAGTCTCATTGTCCGCGTGGCGGGCTACAGCGATTATTTCTGCGACCTGAGCAAGACGCTGCAGGACGAGATTATTGCGCGGACGGCGCATGAGGGGTTTTAGTGGGTCAGTCATCAGTGAGCAATAATCAGAACGCCGCTCCGCGACAGGAGCGGCGTTTTGATTGAGCAGACTGACCGATAACACAGGAAAGACCCTGCAGAGCTTTTCAGCATGAAGAAAACCCGCCCGCTGTTGGCCCTTTATTCCATAAACAGACGTATCTTTTAGGGAATGGCCTGCATGACCGCCGTCGTGAACGCCGCGCTCACATCCACATCGGCGGGAAGGGCCTGATATTGGACAAGCATCTCCGCCAGCGCCTGCCACTGTTCAAGTGATTGCCAACCAAAGCCGTGTTCGCTTTGGGCGTCTTTTAACTCGGTTTCGAGCATGTACTTCATGTGAGCCGGGTCAGTTTCGGGACCAGCGTACTTCATCACGATTTCCACCGCTTCATCGGGATGGGATTCGGCATAGGCAATGCCTTCAAGCGCGGCGCGCAAAAAGCGGGTCAGCTCTGGGGCATGGGCTTGGAGGTAGTCCTGGCTGGTAATATAAGCCAAACCCAGGGTAGGCACGCCATAATCGGCGGCATCCCAAAGCGTGATTTCGTGACCCCATTTCTGGAGGAGATACGGCTCGTTCGATTTGAACAGCGGGTATATCTCCACCTGTTTTTCAGTGAGCACGCGCGGGTCGAAACCCACGTTGACCAGGTTGAGCTTGTTCACATCCGCGCCTGCAGCGGCAAGCAAGGCATACAAATCAGGCGGTGGCGTGCCTTTATAGCCAACGGTTTTGCCTTCCCAATCTTTAGGCGTTTGGATGCCTGATTCTTTCAGTGCAGCGAAGGCTTGCTGTCCTTTCTGCCCAATCAGCGCAATGGACACGACGGGCAGGCCAGGGTCGGCGCGGCGCTGGAGGACAGTGGCGGCATCCATAGTGGTTACTTGCACCGTTCCCGCTACAAGCAGTTGGACGTGTTCGCCTTTGCCGGGTGAATGCTCAATGGTGACGTCAAGTCCGTTCTGCTCGAAGAAGCCTTTTTCTTTGGCAATATACACGCCGACAAAAGGAAGATTCGCCTGCGGCTTGTAGCCTGCCATGAACGTCATGGGGGTGAGCGCCGCCTCCGCCGGGAGGCTTGTAGCGGGTTCAACGGCGATAAGCGGTTCGTCAGGAGCAGCGCTCTCGCCCGGTTGCCCTCCCTGGGGAAGAGAGGAAGCAGGAGAACAGGCGCTCAATAGAAACAAGAGAAGCAAGCACAACGAGAGTATGGTCCTATTCATGATGCAATCGAACTCCTTGATGAATTGAATTTTGAATAACCGCATCAGCGGTGGAGAAAGGAATGACCATTCTGCATGGATAAACTCTGGCGCAGGATGTCAGCCAGACGTTCGTCCAGGTCATTGCCAAAATACAAGCCAAATTCTTGCCTGTCACGGGCTGGCTCGCGATAGGTCCACATCGTCCAGTGCAGACCGGCTTCATTCATCACGCCGATTTTGTCAATTGCCAGACGATAGCGCGAATCGCCAGGTGCGGTGGCCATGGCGCCAAATTCGCCGACGTATAGAGGGACGTGATTGGCGGACGCCCAACGGAGATAGGGTTGCATGTTCGCAAGCAGGCGGGCGCGATCATAGGTTTTGTAAATGCCGTTCAGGTAATCCATGCCCAGGCTGATGTTGCCGTGGTTGCGAGGCGCATACACCCAGCCGCGCAGGCGAAATGTGTCGCCGGGTTGCACGCGGAAGAGCGGGGCCGTGAATACCCATTCCGATTGTGTCCATATGCCAAGGCCATTGCCATCCCCGCTGATTTTCAGACTATGCGTTCCGCCATGAGCCTGTTCGCTGCTCCACTCACCACTGAAGCCGCTATCGCTCCAGAATGACCAGTGTGCGGGACGGCTGGCGTCAGCGTTTGAAGCGTCTTCTATGCCGGGATTGTATATCGTTTGTGGAACGCCGTTGTGTTCCACCTCCAGGTCGTCAAACCAGACTTCGCCCACATCTCCATCGGCGGCTGGCTTGAGCGTAGCAAACTCGACACCAGAGGGAACGGTCAGTACACCGCTATCCCAATAAACCCACTCGCTGGCCTGGCTCGTAAGTACGGCAGCATCTTCAGACCAGTCTGCCCATTCCAAATTGACAAGAACCGCGCCAGGGTAAGAGTAGTCAACCGGTATCGGCGAATCGCCGACCCATTCCGCGCCTGCATGGCTGACAAGAAATGGTTCATAGTCATGGAAAGAATAGACCACATTAGGGTCAGCCATCAAGTGAAAGCCGCCATCCTCAATAAGGGGGTTTTCGATAAACAGAATGTGATTGGCATCCACCGCGCGGATGGCGGCGCGCGCCCGTTCCACCAGGGACCACCACTGAGATGCATGTGGCGGGGCAGGTTCGTTGTAAATATCATACCCGGCGATGATGGTTCGGTCGGCATAACGGGCAGCGATGGCAGCCCACAGGTCGAGAAATTTTTGCTGGGCGGCAGGGTCATTCCACATTTTCCCTTCCAGGATGTCGTCTTCAGGTGGAACAACATGCATGTCGAGAATGACGTAGATACCAGCCTGTTCGCACCAATCCAGGTAGGCATCAATCAGGTCGAAACCCAGAGAGGTGTCGAAGTAACGCCAATGAAGTCCCAACCGAATCACGGTCACGCCCAAACGCTCGAGGAATTGAATGTCTTCTTGAGTGGCATATTCCCACGGTGACGTTCCCCAAACATACCCGTAGTAATAGGTGTCCATATTGACGCCGCGCAAGAGGATAGGCCGTCCGCTGGCATTCACAATGTGGCGCCCCTGGACGCGGAGAAAGCCGTTTGCAGCCGCAGGCGTAGTCCGAGGCATGTCGGTCTGCGAGGGCAGGCAGGATACGGCCAGCAGGGAAAGCAGAAGGAAGTGGAAGATATTTCGGCCCATTGGTCTGTCTCGGTGTGGCACCAAAGAAATTTTCCTGGTTCGCAAGCGCGCGGGACGACTATCCCTTCCAGCGTAAAATCTTTTTCTCCAGCCAGGCAATCAGCCCATAGGAGGCCATGCCTGAAAGAGACAGAATGAAAATGGCGGCAAACATGGGCGGCAAGTTGAGGTTACTGTATGCCAGCCACATCACGCGCCCCAGGCCACTGGAGGCGCCAGCCCATTCAGCAATCACCGCCCCAACCAGTGAAAGCGGGGCAGTCACCCGTAAAGCCGCAAACAGATAGGGAAGAGCCAGCCAGGCGCGCAGATGGATGAGAGTTTGCCAGCGAGTCGCGCCGTAGACGCGCATCAGGTCAAGCGAATCGCGTTCGGCGCTTTGCAGGCCCACCAATGCATTGACCAGGGTTGGGAAAAAAGTCAGCAAAGCAGTAATGATGATTTTGGGCAGGATGCCAAATCCTAACCAAATGGTGAGCAGGGGCGCAATCGCCGCCAGCGGCGTGGATTTGACCAGAATGGCAATGGTCATCACGCCGCGTTCCATTTGAGGCTCCAGGCTCACCAGAGCAGCAACCAGGATGCCGACCAGCGTGCCGATGAGCAACCCAAATAGCGCCTCGAACAGGGTAGTGAACAGGGCTGAAAAGAAGTGCCCCGGCTGGTCAAAGAACGTCTGCGCAACACGAGTAGGGGCAGGCAACAAATAAACCGGAATATCCCGCCAGCACACTACCAGTTCCCAGGCGGTGAACAAGCCAGCCAGCAGCAGCAAGGCCAGTAAAATGGAACGATGGGCAGGGCGCATTGGGTTCAGGTCAATCCTTGCCATGCAGTCAGCGAATTGGGAACAATGCGGAAGGCTTGCCAATGGGCTGCCGGCAAGGTACTGTTTTGACCAAGATAACGGCGGCGCAAGCGGTTAAGCAAGCCATTTAATCCACCCGGCAAGTCTGATTTCTGGAGCGGGAAAGCCTGCCCGCGCGCCAATACACGCCGCAAGGGCGGCCAGGGTTCATCAATTGCCAGGGAAACTTTGGGGTTAACCAATAGATATTCTGCCCATAACGCCCCCTGCCAGGCGGTAACATAAAAATGCTTTCCATCCCATTCCTGCCAAACCGGAACGACATGTGGAGTTCCATCGGGGCGCAGACAGGCCAGTCGGGCAATCCAGGGAGCAGAGAGGAAGGCTGTGGTCTGGTCAATATTGAGGGCGCGACGTTGAATCGATGAATCACTGAGAACAGGTTTCCAGGGGGTATAGCGCATGGCACCCAGACGATACGACAACCTGGCAGCCATTTCACGCAATCGGAGCAGGTGTTCACTCAGGCGGTCCTGACCCCATCGGAAAAGTGGGGCGCTCAAAACCAGAGCCGCTACAGGGGCCAACCCATCGCGGCAAATGGGCAAAGCCAGTTCAACGCTTTCTGGTCCAAAGCTCAAAGCATACCCGTTTTGGACAATTTCTGCCGCAGGCGAATGTTGTAACGCCTGAACAGGCGCGCTTTCGGGGGGAAATTGGAATCCGGCAGGGAAGAGACTGCGTACTTGAGCTGCCCCCTCGAATTGAGCAACAAGCAAAGCGCCTGTCCCGGCGGGTAAAACCAGCAAAATGGTTTCAACCAGCGCAGCCGCAGAAGCTTCCTGGTGAAAAGCCAAAAGCAGATTGGGCGCAAGTGTTGTACCGCCGCGCCAGGCCAACAAGCGCGGCCCGGCGCGATACCGCCCGCGTTTTTCGGCTTGTTCTACATAGCCAAGGGTTTTGAGCGTATTGAGGAGAACAAACAGGGAACTGCGCGAGACATCAAGCCGGGTCAGAAATTCGGGAATTTCAACCCCCTGAGATTGCTCGAGCAACGTTTCGAGAAGCAGTAAGGCGCGTTCAATGGAAGAAGAATCCTTATTTTCGGACATTCGTCCATTATATCAGACTAATATCCAAAAAAAAAGGACTTTCTAATCAAATCATCAGAAGCCGGTCTCGAATATTCTTGCGCGGAACTGAACGCTTTCGCCGGTTTGCCGAGCGGTCACCGCTTATTTACCACCCTGCCGCAGCCAGGCCTCCATGAAACCGTCCAATGCGCCGTCCAAAACAGCCTGAGCGTTGCCCATTTCGTAGTCGGTACGATGGTCTTTGACCAATTGATACGGGTGAAGAACATAGGAGCGAATCTGACTGCCCCATTCGGCTTTGGTGTAATCGCCGCGCAGAATGGCGATTTCGGCCTCCTGTTTGGCCTGCTGCAATTGGAGCAGGCGCGCCCGCAGAACGCTCATGGCTGATTCGCGGTTCTGAGTCTGCGAACGTTCGTTCTGGCAGGTGACGATAATGCCAGTCGGCAGGTGGCGGATGCGCACGGCAGTGGAGTTCTTCTGGACGTTCTGCCCGCCCGCGCTAGAGGAGCGATAGACTTCAATTTCGATTTCCGCCGGATTAATTTGCACGTCCGCATCGTCCATGGCTACCTGGGGCAGCACTTCGACCAGCGCAAAGGAGGTGTGGCGGCGATGGGCGGCATCGAAGGGCGAAAGCCGCACCAGGCGGTGAACACCCTTTTCAGAGCGCAGATAGCCATAGGCATAGCGCCCACTGACGGCAATTGTCACCGATTTGATACCGGCTTCTTCGCCCTCGGTCAGGTCAATGATTTCAGTCTCGAAGCCGCGCGCTTCAGCCCAGCGCAGGTACATGCGCTGAAGCATTTCAGCCCAGTCCTGGCTATCGGTGCCGCCCGCCCCGGCATGGATGGCAAGGATGGCGTCGCCTTCATCGTATTTTCCAGAGAGCATGGTCTGAAACGAGCGATTTTCCAGTTCCCGCTCAATGGTCTCGATTTCCGATTCCAGTTCGGGGCGTAGAGAATCGTCATCCATGCCGGCCAACTCAAGCAAATCGTGAATGCGCTGCTCGAAACCGCGCCAGTCTTCGATTTCGTTGCGCAGCACGGCGGCGGTTTTGCTCACTTTTTGCGCCGTTTGGGGGTCGTTCCAAAAATCCGGCGCGCCAATTTGTCGTTCCAGTTCAGCAAGTTGGGATTCTTTGGAAGGTAAGTCAAAGACGCTCCAAAAGCTGGTGAGTCAATTCCCCGGCTTGTTGTAATCGGTCAATCAGGTCTTGCATAGCATCTCCTGGGCGCAGGTTGGCAGATTGCGCTGCGAATTTAATCTAAAATTCCATTTACGAACGCATCCGGGTCGAAGGGCGTCAGGTCTTCGGGTTTTTCGCCCAGCCCGGCGAATAAAATCGGCAGTCCCAGTTCACGCTGGATGGCAAAAGCCATGCCGCCGCGCGCGGAGGAATCAAGTTTTGAGAGAATCACGCCGGTCACTTTGACGGCATCCTTGAATGCCCGTGCCTGCTGGAGGGCGTTCTGTCCGGTGGTGGCATCCAACACCAGCCAGACGGCATGGGGCGCGTCGGGCATGGCCTTGTTGACCACGCGATAGACCTTTTTCAATTCTTCCATCAGGTTGAAACGGGTATGCAGGCGGCCAGCAGTATCTATCAGGATGATATCCACGCCGCGCGCGATTCCCGCCTGGACGGCATTATAGGCCACCGCGCCGGGGTCCGATTCGGGCGCGCCAGAGACCACCTCGGCTTTGAGCCGGTCGCCCCAAACCTGAAGCTGGTCCACCGCCGCGGCGCGAAAGGTATCTGCCGCGCCAAACAGGATTTTTTTGCCTTCTTTCAGGAAGCGCTGGCCCAGTTTGGCGGCAGTGGTGGTCTTGCCAGAACCATTGACGCCTACCAATAGAATGACCGCCGGTTTGGTGGAAAACGCTATCGGCGGCGGGGTGATTAAGCGGGAGCGCAATTCCGCCTTGAGAACAGCCTGTAACTCAGAAGCCCGTGTCAGCCCGTCGCGTTTGACCGCGTCTTTGAGCGATTTCAACACCAATTGAGCTGTTTCAATGCCCACATCAGCCTGAATCAGCAACGCTTCCAGGTCATCCCAGGTATCGGAGGTAATTTCAGTGGCGCCCAACATGCTTGCCAGGCGGCCAAAAGCGGCTTTGCTCGTGCGCGCGAGTCCCTCGCGCCATTTGTTGAAAAAATCTGCCATAGCGCGGCGATTATATCAGAAATCATGTTATACTCCCGCCGCGAAGGAGAGAGACGATGAGCGAAACAAAACCAAAAAATCAGTGGAAAACGGTTGAAACGACATGGGACGGCGGGGCCGGGTATATTGCCAGCAACCAGGCTGGAGCAACCGTTTTGATGGGTAAAGATAAAGAGGGCAACCCCGGAATCGGCCCGATGGAAATGCTGCTATGCGGGCTGGCTGGATGCACAATGATGGATATTGTCGAAATTTTACGCAAAAAACGCCAATTGCCAGTTGCCTTCAAAGTGATTACGCGCGGCAACCAGCGATTGACCGAATACCCATATCACTTCACTGAATTCCAGGTTGAGTACCTGTTATGGGGCGAAAACCTGCAAGAAAAAGACGTTGCCCAGGCCGTGCAGCTTTCAGAGGAGAAATATTGCTCGGTGGGCGGCACGCTCGCGAAAGCCGGGCCCATCCGCTCCACATTTCGGATTTTGAAACCGGGCGAGGCCGCGTAACCGCGCAACTTTTGCGACCCCAAATCATCTAAATAAATCATAAACCACATGCCTGCCAAAAGTCATTCTCAAAACAAGAACGGCTTGACAGAATAAAAGGATAGCGGCTCGTTTTTTCATTCAACTCTGTTTTGTGTATTGTAATAAGCAGGCTGTTACGATAAATTTTTGAACTGCTCTCTTGAGAAAGGAAGATTTGAGATGATTGATACTCCCATCCACGTCACCGACGCGGCCTTTGAAAAGACCGTACTACAATCTTCTACCCCTGTGATTGTAGATTTCTGGGCGCCCTGGTGCGGCCCCTGCAAAATGGTCGCCCCCATTCTGGATAAACTTGCCAAAGAGTATGCCGGAAAAGTGGTCATTGCGAAAGTCAATACCGATGATAACCCCGAGTGGGCGATGAAATATGGCGTACAGGGCATCCCAACCATGCTATTCATTGCAGGTGGAAAAATTATCCACCGTCAGGTAGGCGCGCTTCCAGAACGGATGCTGCGCGAAGCACTGACTCAGTTCCTTGAAGTGGCTGGCAACCAATAAAACGTTTTCGAGTATACTTTCTTTCCTCTGGTGTTGTTCCGGGCCTGGAACAGGCCAGAGGAAAGAATTTTTTAACCGAGGCCTGGATTTTAATGAAACGTCTCCTTTTGATTTTGAACCTGTTCGTCCTGTTGAGTGCTTGCTCTCCAGCGCAAGTGGCTGTGCCGACGGTAGACGTAAATGCCACAATCAGTTCCCTATCTGGGACGATGATGGCAGAAACGCTGACCGCTGTGCCAACCGCTACACCCCAACCATCCTTCACGCCCGAACCGCCTACGCCAACCCCGCTGCCTGCCACTGCCACCTACACATCATCACCAGAACCAACCGCAACGCTGACGCCAGAACCTTTCTTTGGAACACTCGACCCCTTGGGAGCGGGCGACTATCAAAAAGGTCTCTTTCGAATTGAAAACAACACGGGAGAAGAATTAATTATCAACATCAACGGGAGCACGAACCAGGGCAATCCAAAACCGATTTATTTCGCCATCAAAGTGTCAAACGCTCCATATATCTTTGATATCCCATGGGGCGATTACATCTACTCTGTCCAAATCGGCAATAAAAAGACCCTTACAGGCAGTTTCATCATTCGCAACAAAGACAAAACGACCATGCGGGTTTCTATGGATAAAGTTGTGGTTGTTGGGCCATAACCCATCCCCGCAGGCTCTCAACCTGCGGGGAAATTGTGGTTGTGAAGGCTATTCCATCCAAACCGTGCGGTCCTCGAAAGAAGGCCGTTCCGGTCTGGTCAACGGGTTTTCCAGGTAGCCAAGATAAATAAAACCAATCAAGTGTTGGTCAGGGGCAAACCCCAGAAATTGCTTAATGCGTGGGTCGCGCGCTGTATCGCCGGTGCGCCAAATCGCGCCTAAGCCCTCAGCCTGGGCCGCCAGCAGCAGGTTCTGGCAAGCCGCCGCGACCGCGCAGATGTTCTCCACTTCATCGACTTTAGACTCGATGGGCTTATCCACGCCTACCGCAATCACCACCGGCGCCCGCAGAGGCTTGGCGCGTTCTTTGACAAGGGCCTCTTCACCCACAGCGGGGAATTTATCCTTGAAAGAGTCTGACATCGCCTGGCCCAATCGCTCGCGGGCTGCGCCGGTCAATACCACAAAGCGCCAGGGACGCACCTTATAATGGTTAGGCGCTTGAGCACCTGCCTGAAGCAGTTTCTCGATGACCGGACGCGGCACAGGGTCGGGGCGCACTTTGCCAACCGATTGACGGGTAAAAATTGCTTCGTAAAGTTCCATTGCTACCTCCATTATGAATTTTATAAGCATACAAGAGAGAGGCAAAAACGTCAACGAATGCACGACAAGTTTTATAATTTTCTCACACCCAAACGGGGGATGCAAAGTAGAAAACCAGGCCGTACAATGGGGATATGAACAGACGACTACTATATCTCTTCATGTTGATTCACCTTCTCATTGCGGCCTGCAACCTGCCAGCCAGTTCCCAAACATCCCCCACGCCGATTCCGTCCGTACCAACTGAACATATTTCCCCTCCCTCGGCAACCCTCGCCCCCAACACATCCACCCCCACCCCAACGCATACCGCCCCCCCCGCGCCAACCGCCACAGAGACGCCCATTCCGCCCTCTCCCACCACCACCCAAACCCTTGCCCCAACGGCCACGCCCACTTATGCCTTTCCGCAGGTAACCGTCAAAATGCAAGCGCATTGCCGCTATGGGCCATCCAAAGCGCACCTGCACGCTGCCGATTTATACCCCGGCGATACCGGCACTGTGCGTGGAAGATTCCGTTATAGCCAATGGCTGTATATCAAATTCGACAAACTCAATTACTTCTGCTGGGTTGCGCCTAGCGTAGTAGATGTAGTGGGCGATATTTCGCTCATCAATTACACTGAAGTCAAATTACCTGTGCCGGGCGTTTACCTGTATGGCCCACCCGATGAAGTCTATGCGATGCGGGACGGTAAAAAAGTAACCATCACCTGGAGCCAGGTGAACATGACCAAAGATAAAGACCGGGGCTACTACCTGGAACTCTTCGTCTGCCAAAATGGCGCCTATCTGTGGTGGCCGGTCTCCTTCCCAGACCAATACACAACCAGTTACACGGTGAATGACGAAAAAGGCTGCCCGGCGCCCTCAAGTGGAGTGATATACACCGTCGAAAAACACGGCTACAGCAAGCCTAAAACCATCCCCTGGCCCGCGCCATAAGCCTTTCAAGACCTGCAACCCACCCGTTGCAGGTCTTTTTTTATTCCCTGCAATGTTTCTGCAATGAAACCTGCGCTATCGAAAGGAACTTTTCCAGCATGAGCGCCATCTATGTCGCGAACAACATCAATTCAAAGTTCTGTTTCTTACCTGGAGGTTCGAATGTTAACTAAAAAGTTCGCCCAATTCTTCTTTTTACTGGCGTTGGCACTGGCTTCTTTGACGACCACCACTGTAGCGCAAGCAGCCTCATCGTGCGGCAGCAGTTACACCATCGTCAAAGGCGATACGCTTTATAAAATCGCCGCCAAGTGCGACACTACCGTTTCGGCTTTACGCCGCGCCAACCCCGAAATCGGCTCCGGCAACGCCATCTATCCCGGGCAGGTCCTTCTGTTACCTGGCGCTATCATCACGGGGAACAACGGCTTCAACATTTACATCATCGCGCGCGGCGACACCCTCAAAGCACTGGCAAATCGCTTCTCCACCACAGTCGATTACCTGATGAGCCTGAACAAAGACATCAAAGATTCCAATGTCATCTACGAAGGCCAGCGGTTGGTCTACCCGGCCAATGGCGGCGGCAACCCCAACCCGCCCACCCCGGCGCCCGGCGGACACATCTACACCGTCCAAAAAAGCGACACGCTTCGAAAAATCGCCACCTGGACATTCACCACCGTTGATGATATCTTGAAGGTCAACCCTCAGATTAAGGATGCCAATAAAATCTATGTCGGGCAAGTCATCAACCTGCCGGCAAGCGTTAACAGCTACACCATCCAAAAAGGTGATACCCTGAGAAAGATTGCCGACAAATTTGGGACAACAGTTGACAGCCTGAAATCGCTCAACAACCTGTCAGACCCAAACAAAATTTATACCGGTCAGGTGTTAAGGTTGTGGTAACCAAACGCCCCGAAGTTTCAATGACCTTCGGGGCGCTTTCGTTTATTTTTCAACAGGCATCGCGCCAAATGCCCAATCTCATCAGGAATTTGGTATACATCGTTTGTTTTCAGGACAAACGCAACGAACCGCTCAGACAAAATCCAGATTCACCTGCGGTAACTTCATGATATAGTTCAGCGTCCATTATAAAAAGCGAGGTCTAAAATGAAATCTGTTGTTCTACTTGTCACCATATCCCTGCTTCTGTTTGCAAGCGCGTGTTCACCTGAAATTGATGAAACACCCCAACCCAGTTACCCGTCCTATCCATCCTACCCATCCTACCCATCCAATTCACAAAACCCTGTACAAACCTATCTCCCGCCCGCAGAGCCAGCCAACCCCAATAACCCGTATGCGCCCTTACCTGACGATGCAAAATTACAAAGCGATAACGCCTATATTGAAAGCCACGAGTTGCAAACGGTATCCACCTTCCCGCCAGAATACCTGCTCACCCTGAAAGGTTCACTACCCACCCCCTGCCACGCTTTGCGCGTCAAAATCTCTCCGTCTGATGAGACGAAGACCTTGACAATTGATGTCTACTCCGTTATTGACCCCAAGGCGGTTTGTGCTCAGGTTCTACAACCATTCAATGCTGAAGTTCCTATTCGCAATCTTGTTCCAGTTCGGTACAAAGTATTTCTAAATGGCCAGGAAATTGCCGAAATTGATGGATAAACCTTTCCTGTCTGGCCTGGACAATTCTGCACTTTCAATATCCCAATCAAAACGAAGAAAGGCGCTTGTACGTCTTTCTTCGTTTTGATTTTCATCAGACGCTTTACTTAGAGTCTCAACGTTGAAAACGTTGTTGTTTCGGGTATCCGGTCTCGCGCCGGGCAAAAAACCGCTGCCAGAACCAGCACATCTGAAATACCCTTATAACTCGCTGGTCATAATGAACAACGGCTTCATCTCAAAGTTTTCGTAGCGCGGGCGATAGCGGTCAGTGTCGTAAAACTGTTCGACATTGACCAGCTTCTTCTTCGATGTCACCACATCCAGCGGGACGTTATCATAGCGGCCATTTTTCAGCACCACCAGCCGCCCATGAATTCCCTTCAAAATAAGGTCAAGCGCCAGGTTGCCAAAAGCCATCGGTACAACCGAGTCAATGGCATCCGGGTCGCCGCCGCGCACCATGTAGCCGAGTTTCTGCTCAACCACTTCCACCGTTTGCCCATTGTTGAATTTCGGGGAAATGTCCTTCATGGCCGCGCCCACCAGGTCGCCAATGCCGCCCAGTTTGGCATGTCCGTAGGCGTCGGTTTCCATCTTCTCAAAGACCATCTCCCCCCCTTCAAACATCGCGCCTTCCGAAACCAGGCAAATCGAATATTTGCTGGGATTACGCTTGCGGTCAAGACTCATTAATTCAGTCAAGCGTTCAATATTGAACTTGTATTCAGGGATAACACAACGATTGGCCGCGCCCGCCATGGTAGGTAGCATGGCCGTAAACCCGGCATAGCGCCCAAACACTTCCAGAACCAGAAAACGCTCATGGGACCCGGCGATGGTGCGAAGGTTATTGACCAGAGCAATCGTGCGGGTAACGCAGGTGCTGAAGCCAATGCAGTAATCCGTTCCCGGCACGTCGTTGTCCATCGTCTTGGGAATGGCAACCACCTTCACCCCTTCCTGGTACATGCGCACGGCATATGAAAGCGTATCATCGCCGCCAATCGGAATGAGATAATCAATGCCCAGAAAGTCGAGGTTCTTGAGCACTTCCTCAGTCAGGTCGCTGCGTTCCTCTTTGTACTTGTCCTTTAAATGGTCAGGCATGTCTTTAAGTTTGACCTTGCTGGGATTGGTGCGCGAGGAATGCAGGAAAGTGCCGCCCGTGCGCCCGGCGCGGTTGACAATTTCCTCGCTCAAGAACTGGTAGTTAGCGCTGTTATCGTAGTTTTTATCGCGCACAATTTCGGTCAGCCCACCCCAGCCGCGCCGAATGCCAACCACCTGATAGCCCTCCCGCAGGGCGCGGATAGTGACAGCGCGAATAGCAGGATTTAACCCCGGCACATCACCGCCGCCGGTTAGAATGCCAATCACTCCGGGTTTCTTTCTGGTCGCCATGCGATTCTCCTTCGATGAGTTTTGAACTTGCCTGTATCTTACACCCGCGCAAAGCGGTTTTCAATACCTTTTTCACTTTTCCTGGCAAAAAACTTTCGCCAACTACCCGCCCCGCCCCAACATCTCATCACTCACCTCATCCAGCCTCAACGAAATCTGCTGACTGGCCGAATCGCGGCCCATGGTGATGCCGTAGATAACATCGGCCACCTGAACAGTGTTGCGGTTATGGGTAACGACAATAAATTGCGTGTGCTGACTCAACTCATCCAGCAAGTCTCTAAAGCGGCCCACATTGGCCTCATCGAGCATCGCATCCACTTCATCCATCACGCAAACCGGGGTCGGCGAAACTTTAAGCAGCGCAAACACCAGCGAAATGGCCGTCAGCGAGCGCTCGCCGCCCGAAAGCAGTGAAAGTCCCTGCTCGCGCCGCCCCGGCAGTTTGGCCTCAATATCAATGCCGGTTTCGGTCAGGTTCTCAGGGTCGGTCAGCACCAGGCGCGCCGAACCACCGCCAAACAGCCGCGTGAAAATAGACTTAAACTCCGCCGCCACTGCCTCGAAGGTTTTGGTAAATTCCTTTTTAGTCACTTCATCCAGTTCGGCAATCACCTGACGCAGGTCGGCTTCGGCCTGCTTCAGGTCGGCCACCTGGGTTGTCATGAACTCATAGCGTTCTTTGACCGAGTCATATTCCTGCTGGGCTTCCATATTCACCGCGCCCATGCGCCGAATTTGAGCGCGCTTTTGCGAGAGGGCCTCTTCCAGCTCTGGAGAAAGTTCGGTCACATAGGGCAGGGTCTCCACCATTTCGCCGAGCGGCAAAGGAACCGCGCCAGTGACATTGGTTTCATACTCAAACTGCACCAGGCCAAAATCTTCCTCAATGCGCCGCCTGAGCGCTTCAAGGGCCTCCTGCTTGCGCCCCAACTCCAACTGAGCCTGGGCGTTGTAACGCTCCACGTTGGCCAGCGACTTCTGCGCAGCGGCCTCTTGCTCTTGCAGGGTGGCTTCCTGCTGTTCGGCCTGGTTCAACTGCGCTTCGGCGGGTTCAATCAGGACGCGCAAGGCCTCAATTTGCTCATGCAGTTCCCGCTCGCGGGCTTGCAGGCGCGTCTTTTCGCCCTCCAGCGTCTCCAGCGCCGACTGTACCTCGCCCTCGCGCCGCCGGGCGGCCTCAATTTGAGCCTTCACCCGCTCCAACGCCTGAGCGCGCTCGTTCTGACGCGCGCGCGCATCGTTCACCGTCCGCTCTGAAACCGAAACCCGCGCGCCCCAATAATTGACCTGCGAAAGCGCTTCCTCCAGGCTCAGCCCGGCCAGTTCGCCGTTCAGTTTGCGCAGCGCGTCCTGCGCCGCGCCCAATTTTTCTTCCACGTCCTCCAGCAGCAGGCCGGTTTCGGTTTGCTCACGCTCCGATTCGCGGATTTCCTTTTGCAGGGTCTCTTTCTGCCCGCTCTGAAAATCTCTCTGCCGCCGGGCCGATTCCGCCGCCAGCGCGGTCTCGCGCTCCACATTTGAGGCCTCGTTGAGAGCCTTGCGCGCCGCGCGAAGCGCTTCCTCGCGGGCCGAAATCTCCTTTTGGGCCGCGAGAATCTCCGCGCCCAGGCCGTTGAGCATCTCGATGAGCGCGTTCAACTGCCCGGCCGCCTGCTCCAGCCGCTCGGTCAGTTCGCGTTTCTCGCGCGGGCGTCCCAGAGCGGCGGCGCGCGCCTCGCGTCCGGCGGCAATCACCCCATCGGGCCGGAACACTTCCCCTTTAACGGTCACAAAGCGCGCCGCCGGGTATTTCGCTCGCAGAGATTGCGCCACAGCCCGGTTCTCAACGATAAAGACATTCCCCAGCAACGCATCCACCGCAGGCCGGAATTCCTCCGAAACATTAACCAGTTCCGCAGCCACGCCAACCACATTTTTGGAAATCTCTCCCTGGAGCATTTCCCGCTCATCGTTTCGTTTTCTGACTTCCGCATTCCCCGTTATCGGCAGGATGACCGCCCGCCCGGTAGCCTGCTCCAGCAATTCGAGGGCCTGTTCCACACTCGAAGTGGATTCAACCACCACCACGTCGAACGCATCGCCCAGCGCGGCGGCAATGGCGGTTTCATACGCGGCGGGGACTTCCAGCGCGGCAGAAAGCGCGCCCTTCGCGCCGCCCAGCCTGGACTGGCGGGCGGCCTCCAGCAGGAATTTGGCCCCGTCGGCATAACCGGAAAGCGACCGTTCGGCCTGTTCCAGCACATCCAGTTGCGCCCGAAGTTTGGTTTGCTCACCCGCTTTGGCATTGCGCTCGTCCTGACGCGCTCTCCGCGCCGCTTCGAGTTCACTCAGCCGCTGGCGGATGGCCGTCAAATCGGCCTCGGCTTGCTGGAGGGCGGCTTCGGCCCCCTCGCGGGCTTTTTTAGCGGCGAGGTGCTTCTTCTCGGCAGCGGCAAAGGTCTGTTCGGCAGTGGCAATGACCACATCGGCATCGCGCAGTTTTTGGCGCTGGGAGTCGAGGCGATTTTTGAGTTCGTGCAGGCGCGCCTGGTGACGGGCGCGGCGTCCGTTCAGTTCGTTGAGTTGGTTGCGGGCGGCGTTGAGTTTCTGCTCGACCCCGGCGCGTTCCATCTGGCGGGCCGAAAGCGCGGCTTTGGCGGCGGATTCCTGGGTTTTGGCCTCGGCAGCCTCGGCCTGAATGCGCTCGAACTCGGCGCGGGCTTCCTCCAGGCGTTCCCCGGCGGCGCGCTGTTCATCGGCCAGCCGCTGCTGTTCGGCGGCGGCGTTGGCGCGACTCTCGGTGAGTGAGCGGCGGCGCTCCTCCAGCACGGCCAGTTCGCGGCTAATGGCCTCGCTCTGATTGTGCAGCCCGGCAGATTGCCTGTGCCACTCATTCAGGCGAGCGCGCAGGTCAAACAGGCGCGCGCGGGTGCTGGAAAAGCCCTCGGTCAGGTTGCGGTAGGTCTCGCGGGCTTCGTTGAGTCTGGCTTCCTGCTGGCGGGCAATCGTCTGCGCTTCGGTCAGTTCTTTTTGAGCGCGGTGCCAGTGATAGCCGTACCACTCGCGCAAAATCAGTTTCAGGTCGGCCTGAATTTGCAGGTACTCCTGAGCGCGTCGGGCCTGGCGCTCCAGCCCGCGCAGGCGCGGCTCCAATTCCGCCAGGATGTCCAACACGCGCTCCAGGTTGCGCTGGGTGTTTTCCATTCGGCGCAGGGCTTCTTCGCGGCGGGAACGGTACAGACCAATTCCGGCGGCTTCCTCGAACAGGCGGCGGCGCTCATCGGCCTTGAGAGCCAGCGAAGCATCCACCATGCCCTGACCGAGGATGGTGTACGTCCGCTCCGAAAGGCCAGACTGGGCCAGCAGTTCGTTGATGTCGCGCAGGCGCACAGTCTGACCGTTGAGCAGATATTCGTTATGCCCGTCGCGGTAAGCGCGGCGGGTGACGGCCACTTCCGAGAAATCGACCGGCAGCCAGCCGGTAGAATTATCGAAAGTGATGGTGACGGAGGCCATCCCGGCCCGGGGGCGATGCTCGGAGCCGGAGAAAATCATGTCCTCGGTCTTTTTGGCGCGCAACAGGCTGGCCGATTGTTCCCCCAGCACCCAGCGCAGCGAATCGGCAAAGTTCGACTTGCCCGAGCCGTTTGGCCCAACAATGGCGGTGATGCCGTCGGCAAATTCAAAGAGCGTTTTGGAAGCAAACGTTTTGTAGCCGTGCAATTCAAGAGATTTGAGACGTAAAGGCATAAAAAGTCAGAATGATGAATGCGGAATGTTGAAACAAGAACGTGGATTTAAGGCAGAATGATGGACAGGGGCTGAATGGCTTTTATTCATCATTTTGCATTTCAATCCACTCCAGCGCATTTTGCGCGGCAGCCTGTTGGGCAGCATGTTTTGAAGGGCCGGAACCGCGCCCCATGCATTTCCCGCCAATATGAACTTCGACCTCGAAGGTGCGGGCGTGGTCGGGGCCGGTCGAATCGCGGGTAAGATATTGGGGCGTGCCAAGTTTATGGGCCTGCGACCACTCCTGCAGGCGCGATTTCGGGTCAATGGTGTGCATTTGGACGAAAATCCGCTCGGCGGCGGGTTCGAGCAGCGGCATGACGAACTGGCGGGCAGCTTCCAGACCTTTGTGCTGATACAGCGCTCCAACAATCGCTTCAAAGGTGGCGCACAGGAGCGCATCGCGGTCACGTCCACCGCCATGCAGTTCGCCGCGCCCCAAACGCATGGCATTGCCCAGGTTCAACTGGCGGGCAAAATCGGCCAGCGACTCGGTACGCACCAGCGCCGAACGCATGCGCGTCAATTCGCCCTCGGGCATTTCAGGATAGTTGTTGTACACCCAGGCGCCAACCAGGAAATCCAGCACGGCATCGCCCAGAAATTCCAACCGCTCATTGTCAGCGGGAACATCCGGGTGTTCGTTGACATAGGAGCGATGCGTCAGGGCGCGGGTCAGCAGGCGCAAGTCATCGAACGGCAGGTTGAGCCGCTGCGCCAATTGAGCGGGGGTCTCAGACCCAGCCCGCTCGGTCATGGGTTCGTTAAATTCCAACAAGGAGAATCTCCCTGGAACTCAGGGAGCGCCAACCCCGCCCCTTTCCCATCCATCCTGATGGCAGGGCGGGTGGGGGCTGGGGTTCGCGGCCACTCAGTTCCAATATTCAAGATGTAGGGTTGATTTTACACGGGTTTTGGGGTTTCATGGGAAACGGAAACCTCACCAAACCAATTTATCCCCCGAAAGTCCTATCGGGTGATAAAATTCACTGGAACAAAAGGAGAAGACCGCATGACAGACATCCCCGAATCAGTCCGCTTTTTGCATGAAGTTGAAATTGGTCTGGGCGCCTGGGCCTGGGGAGACAGACTGGTATGGGGCTATGGCAAAGGCTATGCCGATGCGGATGTAGAAGCAGGCTTTCTTACGTCCATCGAAAATGGCATCAGACTGGTTGATACGGCTGAAGTCTATGGCAATGGCCGTTCGGAGCGGCTGCTTGGGCAATTTCTGAAGAAAACCGACCAACCGGTCATCGTAGCAACCAAATTCTTCCCCATGCCCTGGCGCATTCGGCGCGCTTCGGTTACGCGCGCGCTACGGCAGAGCCTGGAACGTCTGGAACTGGAGCGGGTGGACCTTTATCAGATTCACTGGCCCAGCCCCATCGTTCCCATCGAACAATATGTTGAGGGCCTGGTTGCAGCGCATCGCCTTGGACTGACCCGCGCCGTGGGAGTCTCCAACTACGACAAAAACCAGATGCAGCGCGCCATCACCACCCTGGCGCGGCACGGTATTCCGCTCGCCTCCAACCAGGTAGAATTTCACCTGCTCAACCGCCGGGTGGAAAAAAACGGACTGCTGGCCCGCTGTCAGGAACTCGGCGTGCGGCTGATTGCCTACTCTCCGCTCGCCATGGGATTACTCACCGGGAAATATTCCGCCGAAAATCCCCCAGCCGGTATGCGCGGCAGCCGTTACGCATCCATCTTGAAAGAAATCCAACCGCTGCTTCGACTGATGACCGAAATTGGGCAAGATTATGGCGGAAAATCACCGACCCAAATTGCCCTCAACTGGGTCATCTGCAAGGGCGCGTTGCCCATCCCCGGCGCAAAAAACGCCCGCCAGGCCGAGATGAATGCCGGGGCCGCTGGATGGCGGCTGACAGCCGAGCAGATAAAAGCACTGGATGAGGCCAGCGACAAGTTTACGAAATAAACCGCTCTTTGCCAATCTCGCAAGAAAAACCAGGTGCTTCCAATCATCCGGGAAAACTCATCCAGAAAAACCAATCAAAACGCGGATACAATAAGGCATCCGCGTTTGACTTTAACCCCTCCAGGAGAACATCATGCTTTTCGGATTCAACCTGAACCATATTTTCCTCTTTCCGGTTGCAGATGACGAAGCCCGCAAGAATTTTCTGATTGGCGCGCTGCTCATTCTGGCAAGTTTCATCCTTCCCATCGTCCCCTATCTGCTCATCATGGGCTACACTCTTCGCATCATGCGCCAGGTTCTCGATGGAGAAAAACCACGCATGATTGCCTGGGACGACTGGGAAGGCCTTCTGACAGATGGTTTGAAGCTGTTTGGCATACGGTTCGTGTATAGTCTGCCCTTCTTGTTGTTCATTTTGCCGCTCATGCTGGCATTGTGGAGCCTGCCCATGCTGGCCGCCCTGCTGGAAGAAGAAGGACTGTTTCTGGCATGGCTGGTTGCCTTCCCCCTCTTCTTTGCCTGCTTCATTCCCTTCAGTCTGGTCTTCGCCATCCTCCTCCCGGCCCCCGAAGCGCATGTGGCCGCCACGCGAGACTTCAGCGCAGGCTTCCGCATCGGCGAGTGGTGGCCCATCTTCCGAAAAAATCTGGGCGGCTTCGTAGTTGCCTTCCTGATTTTTTATGGAATCAGTATGTTGCTCGCGCTAACCATTCAAATTATGATGATGACCATCATTCTGCTTTGCCTTTTGCCCTTGCTCTTACCGGCAATTTCAATGTATATGACGATCATTCAATATGTCCTGTTTGCTCACGCCTACCGCGAGGGACGGGCAAAACTAACCATTGCGCCCAGCGCAAACGGCTAACCAGACTTTAACCTGCCTTGCCATGCAAAATAGATTCTCTTCTTCTCTTCTGCTGGCAATTCTTCTACTCGTCAATGGCCTGCCGTTTGCTGGAATTGTAGCGTACCTGAGTCGTGCGCTTTACATCCGAAGGCGTGCGTGAATACACCTTCACCAGAAACGTCTATTCCCGCCCGGCGGCCTATGAACCCGGCCAAAAAGTGACCGTCCTTTACCCACCGGACAAACCCGGCAAAGCCAGACTCAAAGACGAAGACAATACGCTCACAGTGGTCTTCGGCATCATCGGCGGTCTGGAAATCTTACTGGGGCTTTTCGTTTTAGGCAAAGCCGCTCTCTCCCATGTTCAAGGAAAATAATGCGCCCGCTTGAAATTGCCCTTCCGCTCCTGCTCGCGCTCTACCTGTGCTGGCCGCTCATCAGCCGCCGCCGCCCGCCCGCGCTTGGCCTCCTGCCCACCTTCACCCTCGTGGTCATGATAACCCACCACCGCGTAGAGGGCATGCGCTGGCAGATGTTTTCGCTCTACACCTTCACGGTCATTATATTTTTCTGGACTCTCCCCGCTTTTTTGCGGGCGCGCGGCGAGGGGGAGACCCTCGTCCGCCCAACGGGAAGGCGGCTGTTGGGACTCATCGCGGCACTCGGCCTGCTGGCCATTTCGACGGCGCTGCCCGCACTCCTGCCGGTTCCCACCCTGCCCGCCCCGCGCGGCCCCTATTTTGTAGGAACATTCACCCGCCTGCTGGTCGATGAATCCCGCCGGGAAATCTACTCCGAGAAAGACGAACCGCGCCGCCTGATGATGCAAGTCTGGTACCCGGCGCAGCCTGCGCCGCCCGAAGCCAAACCCGCTGCCTGGATGCCTGATGCGCAGATTGTGGCTCCCGAAATTGCCGAATACATCGGCCTGCCGCGCTTTTTCCTTAACCATCTCGCTTACGCCAAATCAGCCGCTTACGAAAACCTGCCACCCGCCCGCGAGAGCGGCCCTTATCCGGTGCTGGTTTTCGTCCACGGCTGGAACGGCTTCCGGCAGCAGGCCACCTTTGTTCTGCAAGAACTGGCCTCGCAAGGCTATATCGTCGCCTCACTCGACCTGCCTTACGGCGCGCGAATGGTCGTCTTCCCCGATGGAAGCGTAGCCCGCAACAACCCCGCCGCCCTGCCGCCCACCAACGGCCTGACCCAGCAGGAATACGAAACCATTGCGCGAAAACTGGTTCACCAGTGGTCTGCTGATATTGGCTATGCGCTAGATACGCTCGAAAGCATCAACATCCACCCCCAAGAGCCGCTGAACAACCTGCTCAATATGGACAAAGTTGGCGTTTTGGGCCATTCCACCGGCGGTGGGGCAGCCATCCAATTCTGCGGCACAGACCAACGCTGTAAAGCCGGACTGACTTATGACGCCTTCATGCGCCCCGTCAGCCTGGATGTGTTGCAAAACGGCACACCGCAACCGTTTTTGTACCTGTTTAGCGAGTTGTGGCCCTTTGCGCGTAACATCGAACTATTTGAGGGTTACTACCGCCGCGTCCCGGCCTCCAATCGCGTCATTACCATCCTCGGCGCCGACCATTACGACTTCACCGACCTGCCCGCTCTTTCCCCGCTGGCGCCCCAACTGGGTCTGAAAGGCCCCATTCCTGGCGCGCAGGTTCAAAAAATTCTGATGGATACCACCCTGGCCTTCTTCGACCTGGCCTTGAAAGGAAAACCAGATTCTCTGCTCGATTCGCTTTCGACGCAGTACCCCGAAATACGCCTGGACCATTAAGCAATAATGAAAATCACTGCTTCACGCTTCTGGCCTGGAACTCTCCTCCTGCTCGATGCCCTCGGGCTGGGTTATGTCAGCCTGGTCATCTTCCGCATATCAGGCGGAAGCGAGCGCCCCCTGCTGATGGGACTCTCGGCGCAAAGTCTTGTGCTGGTTGGGCTAACCCTGGTGGGGACTTTTGGGTTTCTCGCTCTCAGCCTGCTCATCCTGCGCGGCAAACTCTCTGTCGAACCCCTGCTCCCCCCCCCAGCCTGGAGTATCGGCTTGCTGGCAGGCCTGGCAATTGCCTGCTGGCTGCTGGCCTGGACCCCGCCAGACTATTTCAAGAGTTATTACTACTACGCCTTGCGCTTCATTCCCCTGGCCGGATGGCTGGCCTTTGCCAGCGGAACATTCGCGCTGTTCCTGTTTGCCAGCCACCACAAAGTAAACAAGGGAAGAGCGCAAGAGTATTTGCAGCAAAACCATGCAATCTTCCTTGTGAGCGCAATGACGCTCCTGGTCATCGGGCTAATCGCCTGGCTGGCCTCGCATCGGATTGTGGGAATGTCCCCGCAAGAGGAAGATTACTGGTACGGAGCGGGCGTTCCGGTGTTGGCCTGGCAGGTCTTAACGGCAATTCTCAGCGGGGGGAGCGCCGCCTGGGGCGAGAAAAAGTTCCTGCGCCCCGGAACAAAGGTTTCAGTGGGGCGCCTTCCGGTGGATGTCGTGGCGTTTGTCATCCTGTGGGGGGCGGCAGGATTTCTGTGGTCGCAGGCTCCCATCCAATCCAACTTCATGGTTTCACCGCCTTATCCGCCCAATTTTGAAGTCTATCCTTCAGCCGACGGGACCAATTACGATATTGCCAGCCAATACGCGCTGATTGGGCAGGGGCTTTTCAATAGCGGGCAGATGCGGGTCTATTTCGAGCGCCCGCTGTATTCGGCATTTCTGTTCTACCTGCACCTGCTGGCAGGCCAGGATTTTACGCGCCTGCTCAACCTGCAAGCCTTCTTGTATGGAGTCTTTCCGGCGCTGGCATATCTGCTAGGCAAAAACCTGCACAGCCGGGGAACGGGCGTTGGACTGGCGGTTCTCCTGACGCTACGCGGCTGGAATGGGCTGGAAACGGGCGGCGTTCTCGAAAATTCGACCCAGAAAATGCTATTGACGGAGTTTCCCGCCGCAATTGGTCTGGCGCTCATCTTGCTGCTGGCGATTCGCTGGGCCCAGCAGCCGCAGAACCGCTGGCAGTTGGCCGGTTGGCTGAGTGGCTGCATTGGCCTGGGGGGATTCGTGCGTCCGCATCTTCTGTTTCTATTGCCTGTGGGCATCCTTCTGGCGATCGCACTGTATTTTCGCAGAAAACGCATTGCAGCCGCTGTGACGGGCTTCATGCTTCTTGCCTACCTGGCAGTGACCATGCCCTGGCTTCAGTTTAACGGTAGCGGGACGTCGTTGATAAGCATGTACCTGTGGCGGGTGCAGGCCATCATCAACGAACGATTTGATTGGACGCTTCCCCCGCCAAACGGTACGCTGGCGCCGCGCCAAATAGCCAGCCTGGAGATTTATGGCGGTTTCCCGTCTCTACCTTCAAAGCCGCTGACAGAATTTGCGCTTGACCATTTTCTGAACAACCTAGCCCTTTCCGCGCTGGCGTTACCGACCACTCTGCGCAATCTCGAACTGATAAGCATCGTGCAAAAGACGGAGACATTTTGGATGGCCTATTGGGACGGCGCATTAAGCCCCTCGGCCCAAATCCTTTTGCTGGTCAACCTGATTCTCATCGCTTTGGGGATTGGGTTGGCCTGGAAACGCGCCCGCCTCATCGGCCTCTTCCCGCTTTTTGGCATGCTGGCTTACTTTTTCATCAACAGCCTGGTACGGACTTCAGGAGGGCGCTACCTGGTTCCTGCTGATTGGGTCATGATTCTGTACTACATACTTGGGCTGGCAGCCTTATTCGAGATTGCGGCGGCCTGTTTCGGAAGCGAGGTTTCGCCTTCTTTTAAGATAATGGACGAACCAGTCAGAAGCGGGAAGCCGCTCTGGCAAGGATTGATTGTCCTGGCGCTGCTGAGCGGGATTGGCAGTGCCATTCCACTGACCAGTTCTATACACCCGCCGCGTTACGAACGCCTGGACGAAATCCAGATTGCGACAAAAATCGAACAGCATGTCCTCGACCAATTGAGCATAGACCCGGCAAAGTTGCAGGCCTTCCTGGCGCAAAAACCAGCCAGGATGGTTGAAGGCCGCGCGCTCTACCCGCGCTACATCTGGCGCGGCATTAATCCTTTAATCCCTGGTCATTTATTGGAATCTCGACCTTACTCACGGATGACCTTTGTAGCGCTTGGCGTCCATGGGCATCAACCGGTTGTCCTGGTGACCGGAGATGAATGGTTTCCTTTGCCAAACGCATCCGATGTTATCATCCTGGGTTGCCAGGAAGATGAATTTATAAACGCATGGGGAGTTTACTTGCCAGAAACAGGCGTTATGCACCTGCGGCAGCCTGAAACGCCACTGAACTGTCCACTGCCTGAACCCATCTGCGACAATAACGGAGGATGCAGGTACGAGTAACCGCTGGTAAAGCGGCGCGAAAGCGTGCTCAGATAGGCGTTCAGAAGACCCGCAGAACAAACCAGTGTTGGGCAAGTTCATGGTGAAATTTCAGAAAAAGTCCTTGCATCTAAATCGGGCATGCGGTATAATCTTCTGATTGATGTCCAATTGTTAAAACTTCAGCCCTGTATGCGAGCGCTTGAGACGCAAGAAGTCTCTCGCGCTTGCCTTTCTTTGTCCTGGGAGCAGCCTGGGAACGGACATCGGGGCAGAAAACCGGATTTTTATTTTAGGAGGACTCCGTGGAAACCAAAGGCCTGACCGCTCTCCGCATCAGCCTGGCTTCGCCTGAAACCATTCGCTCGTGGTCCTATGGCGAGGTCCTCAAGCCGGAAACCATTAACTACCGTCGCCTGCGACCCGAAAAAGATGGCCTTTTTTGTGAAGCAATTTTTGGCCCAACCCGCGACTGGCAGTGTTATTGCGGCAAATACAAAAATCCTCGCTACAAAGGGATTACCTGTGACAAATGCGGGGTGGAAGTTACCCGCGCTGCCGTGCGCCGCGAACGGATGGGGCATATTACGCTGGCCACCCCCGTAGCGCACATCTGGTATACCCGCCGCATCCCATCCTACCTGGGACTTTTGCTGGATATTTCGCGCCGCAATCTCGACCGGGTGCTTTATTTTGCGCAATATATCATCACATATGTAGATGAAGACGCCCGCCAGAAAGCGCTCAGGCGACTGGAAGATGAAATTTCCGTCTCCGAACGCGAGCAAGCAACAGCCATCAATACCAAAATCGCGGAAGTCAAGACCCGGCGAGACCAGGTTGTTGCCGAACTCAACCAGCGCAAGTTGGACATCGAGCGGTCGTATGACGAACAGATTGCCTCCCGCCTGGAACCAGTCATCCAGGAAGGCCAGAGACTGGAATCGCAACTTCAGGAACAGAACGGTAGTACAGCGGCCAAAGCCATCGTGTTCAACGCCACTGGCGAAGTGATTGTTAAAGCTGGCGAGGTCATCGCAGCATCGCACATCTCCAAAATCCAGAAAAACGTGCGCGAACAACTCGAATCAATTGAAAACGAGCTCAAAGACCAGAAAGCCCGCGAACTCGAACACATCAAGCTGGAAATTGAACGCACGCGTGCCGAAGCCGCCGAACAGATGGAAAACCTGCGCAACCAGTTGGAAGACCAGGCCTCCTCCAACAAGGACCAGTCATCGCATGTGCGCGATGAGTTACTGGAGTTGCGCCCCTTCACCTTCCTGAGCGAAAGCCGCTACCGTGAATTGAAATCGCGCTGGGGCCAGGTCTTCCGCGCCGACATGGGCGCCGAAGCCTTCCACGATATTTTGAGCCGCCTCGACCTGGATAAACTCTCCGAAGAACTGTGGAAGGAAGTTCGCACCACCAAGAGCAAGCAGAAGCGCAAGAAAGCCACTACGCGCCTGAAGGTGGTGGAGGCCTTCCGCCGCTCCGGAAACCGCCCTGAATGGATGATTCTGACCATCCTGCCGGTCATCCCGCCCGACCTGCGCCCAATGGTACAGTTAGACGGCGGGCGATTCGCCACTTCCGACCTGAACGACCTGTATCGCCGCGTCATCAACCGCAACAACCGCCTTAAGCGACTGCTCGAGCTGGGCGCGCCGGATGTGATTGTTCGCAACGAGAAGCGCATGCTACAGGAGGCGGTCGACAGCCTGATTGACAACTCGCAGCGCGGCAAAGCCCTGAGCCGCCGCGGGCGCCGCGAACTCAAATCGTTAAGCGACATGCTCAAAGGCAAAAAGGGCCGTTTCCGCCGCAACCTGCTTGGCAAGCGCGTAGATTATTCGGGACGCTCGGTCATTGTCGTTGGCCCCCAGTTGAAGCTTTACCAGTGCGGCCTGCCAAAAACGATGGCGCTCGAACTTTACCGCCCCTTCGTAATTGCCCGTCTGGTTCTTCACAATTACGCCGCCAATGTCAAAGGCGCGCGTCGTCTCATCGAACGCAACCGCCCAGAAGTGTGGGAAGTTCTGGAAGAAGTCATTAAAGAACGCCCGGTCATGCTCAACCGCGCGCCCACCCTGCACCGCCTCGGCATCCAGGCCTTCGAGCCGATTCTCATCGAAGGTTCGGCCATTCAGTTACACCCTCTCGTCACCACCGCGTTCAACGCCGACTTCGACGGCGACCAGATGGCCGTCCATGTGCCGCTCTCACAAAAAGCGGTGCAAGAAGCGCGCAAACTAATGCTGGCCTCCAAAAACCTGCTCAAACCTGCCGATGGCGAACCGATTATCTCGCCATCGAAAGACATGGTATTGGGTGTCTATTATCTGACCATGCTCGACCAGCATCCGCACAAAGGGGATGGCCGCCTGTTTGCAGACCTGGATGAAGTGGACTTAGCATATCAATTGGGACAGGTCGAGGTTCATACCGATATCAAAGTCCGCGCGGAAACCTGGTACGACGAAAACGGCAGCCGCATGGCCGAACCCCAAACCCGGTTAATTGAAACCACCGTCGGACGGGTACTGTTCAACCGCGTCTTACCACCCGAGGTACAGTTTGTCAACGAAGTGCTTGAAAAAGGCGGCGTGAAAGACCTGATTGCCGATGTCTATGAAATTTGCGGACAAGAAGTGACCACTACCGTCGCAGACGCCGTCAAGCAGATTGGCTTTCAATACGCCATGCGCTCTGGTATCACCCTGGCAGTTTCAGATATTGCCGTCCCCCCGGCAAAAGAAGAGATTATCGCCGGCGCGCTCAAAGAAGTGGAAGTGGTCCAGCGTGATTTCCGCCGTGGTCTGCTGACCGAACAGGAACAAAACGAACGCATCATTCAAATCTGGCAGAAAACCACGGTCGATGTTGCTAAAGCCGTCAAAAGCAACATGGACCCAAGCGGCAATCTCTCTACGATGGCAAATTCTGGCGCCACCAAAGGCGGCTTTGGGCCAATTTCTCAATTGGCGGGCATGCGCGGCCTAATGGCTGACCCCTCCGGACGCATCATCCCGCTCCCCATCCGGTCTAACTTCCGCGAAGGGTTAACTGCGCTGGAATACTTCATCTCCACGCACGGCGCGCGCAAAGGCCTGGCCGATACCGCCCTGCGTACCGCAGATGCCGGTTACCTGACCCGACGCCTGGTGGACATTGCCCAAGACATCATTATCAACGAAATCGACTGCGGCACCAAAGAAGGCATCTGGATTCGCAAATCGGACGATGTTGCCGGGCAAAGCCTATCGAGCCGCTTATATGGACGTTTGGCTGCCGAACCCGTTATCGACCCATCTACCGGTGAAGTTCTGGTTGACCGTGATGAAATTATTACGCATGACCATGCCCGCCGCATCACCGCTGCTGGGATAACTGACATCAAAGTGCGTTCGGCCATGACCTGCCAGTTGACTCACGGCATTTGCGCCAAATGCTATGGCGTAGACCTGGGTCGTGGCAGTATGGTGGAAATGGGCGCGGCAGTGGGCATCGTAGCGGCTCAATCAATTGGCGAACCTGGCACGCAATTGACCCTGCGCACCTTCCACACCGGCGGCGTGGCGGCTGGCGGTGACATCACCACCGGTCTTCCGCGCGTAGAAGAGTTGTTCGAAGCTCGCAAAACACCCAAAGGCGAGGCGGTTGTTTCTGAAATTGACGGCGTGATACGAATTGTTCAGTCAGATAAATATACCGACCTGCGCCTGGTCAAAATTGAGCACGCTGAAATGGTCTCCGACGCCTACGACATTCCGGAAGAGTGGAAAATCGAAGTCAAGGATGAAGGAGAAGCCAAAGCCGGAGAAATCCTGGCCAGCCTGGGCGATGCCACCATCACAGCCCAACACGCGGGACGAGTGCGCATTGAAGGCCGCCGGGTCATTGTCTCTTACGAACAACGCGAAGAAGTCGAACACGAAATCCCAACCACATTGCGGATGCTGGTCAAGGATGGCGAACACGTCAAGGCTGGTCAGCCCATTACCGAAGGCTCGCTCAACCCACATCAAATCCTGAAACTGCAAGGGCGAGATGCCTGCCAGATGTACCTGATGAGCGAAATCCAAAAAGTGTATCGCTCACAAGGTCAGAACATCCACGACAAACACTTTGAAGTCATCATTCGCAAAATGCTGAGCAAAGTGCAGGTTACGCGCCCCGGCGATACGCGGTTCTTGCCTGGAGACACGGTTGACCGGCTGGAAATGAAACGCATCAACGAGCAGTTACTGGCTGAAGGCAAGCAGCCAGCCCGCTTTAGTGAAATCTTGCTCGGCGTAACGAAGGCTTCGCTTTCCACAGACTCCTTCCTCTCTGCTTCGTCCTTCCAGCACACCATCAAAGTGCTGGCTGGCGCAGCCATTGCCTCTACTACAGACCCGCTCTACGGTCTTAAAGAGAACGTCATCATCGGTAAACTCATCCCAGCAGGTACCGGCTTCAAACATGGGCGGTTTACCGAGTTAGAAAAAGCGTTAGGCGCCAGTTCTACCCAGATGGCTGAACTGCCTGCAGAAGGCGATTAATCAACGCTCATTTTTCGCCCGTAATTCTTGCTCGGTAAACCCAAACGAGAATTACGGGCGAAACGTAACAGCGGCTCGTCAGAGAGCCGCTATTTTTACGTCCATTAGATTAAAATTGACCAGAGACAGGAGCCTTGAAAAGTAATCGTTTTTTCGGTATTGTTATAGAGAACCAAGTTTCAGGAGAATGCATGAAAATGACATCACTTCGCATTTTTGGCTTGTTAACTATTTTCGTCTTGCTTGCGCAAGGCTGCAATTTGCCCAACAATGCGCCAGTTCAGGACATGACAACGCCAACCTTGAACGCCATAGAAACAGCGACTTCGACACCACTTCCTCCCACCAATACGCCCCTGCCACCCACCGAAACGAACACCCCGGCGCCAACCGCTACCGAGACACCCACTCTCGAACCATCCACCACTCCAACAGAGGCCTTGCCAGTTGCAGAAGTGGCACGTGAATCGAACTGCCGCATTGGCCCGGCAGGCGCCTACGAACTGGTTGCCACATATCAGCCCGGCAAAATCCTGAACATCATTGCACGTGACCTGGGAGGCGGTTTTGTCTTTGTCCAAAACCCAGATAAACCCGAAGAACAGTGTTACATATTAGAGAATAACATAAAAATCAGCGGCGACGTTTCCACGCTGCCAAAAATCACCCCTCCTGCCACGCCAACCACTGCGCCCAACTTCACAGTCGAGTTTTGGAAATTCGACACGTGCAAGGATTTTTATGCCGCGCACTTCAAAGTCGTTAACACAGGCAGCATCCAATTCCGTTCAGCGTATGTTAAAGTAACCGACCTGAGAAAAAACCAATCGGTCGAACACTCTCTGCTCGCGTTTGATTTATACGAAGGCTGCATTATTGCCAAAAATATTGCCCCGCTGCAGCCTGGCGGCTCTGGCTACCTGCAAAGCGCCTATTACAAGTGGGACCCGCGCCCCAACAAACAGTCGGCCATCTTCATGCTTTGCACCGAGCAAGGGCTAAAAGGCACATGCATCACCAAAACACTGGAGTTCAGGAACAAATAAGCGCCGCCAACTGCAGTTTTCCTCTCTTATCTTCCTCTGAAAGGCAAGATGAGAGAGGAAATTATTTTTTAAGCGGGCTTGACGCATTGAGTCTTTCCCTTTAAGATAGAACAAATTTGCAAAATAAAAGAGACGTTTATGGAACTCGGCCTCGTCCGTAAAATCGACATTGACCACGAAATGCAGCAGGCGTATCTCGACTACGCCATGTCCACCATCGTCGCACGCGCCCTGCCCGATGCGCGCGATGGGCTAAAGCCTGTCCACCGGCGGATTTTATATGCCATGTACGACATGGGGCTGCGCGCCGACAGCGCCTACAAAAAATCAGCCCGTATCGTCGGCGAAGTGTTGGGTAAATATCACCCGCACGGTGACGCCGCCGTGTACGAAGCGATGGCGCGTATGGCGCAGGATTTCTCGCTGCGCACGCTGTTGGTGGACGGCCAGGGCAACTTTGGTTCCATAGACGGCGACCCCCCTGCCGCCATGCGCTACACCGAAGCCCGCCTCACCGCCGCCGCGCTGGACATGCTGGCCGACCTGAACAAGAACACCGTTAACTTTGGCCCCAATTTTGATGACACACTCACCGAGCCGCTTGTCCTGCCAGCCGCCATCCCCAACCTGCTGGTCAACGGAGCAACCGGCATTGCCGTTGGCATGGCAACCAGCATTCCACCGCATAACCTGGGCGAAGTGGTAGATGCGCTCGTTTACATGCTCCAGCACTGGGAACAACTCGATGATATTGACCTCAGCCACCTGATGCAGTTCATTCAGGGGCCCGATTTTCCCACCGGCGGCGTCATCCTGCAAGAAGCAGGCGAGGAGGGCCTCGAGGCGGCCTACGGCTCCGGCAAGGGAAAAATCACCCTTCAGGCACGCGCTCATTACGAGGAAATGGAGCGGGGCAAAAGCCGCATCATCGTCACCGAACTACCCTATCAGGTGAATAAATCCAGCCTCATCGAGCGCATCGCCGAACTGGCGCGCGAGGAAGTCATCGAGGGTCTTGCCGACCTGCGCGACGAATCGGACCGCCAGGGCATGCGCATCGTCATCGAACTGACCAAGAATGTGGACCCGGAAAAAGTATTGGCCGAACTTTACAAACGAACGCCAATGCGTACCACCTTCAGCATCATCCTTCTGGCGCTGGTCGATGGCGAGCCGCGGATGTTGACGCTCAAACAGGCCCTGCGGGTGTATGTTGAACACCGCTTAACGGTCATCAGGCGTCGGGCCGAATTTGACCTGGAAAAAGCCAAAGCGCGGGCGCACATCCTGGAAGGGTATCTTATCGCGCTTAAGAACCTCGACGAACTCATCGAACTCATTAAAAAGTCGCCAGATGTTGAAACCGCCCGCGAGCGGCTGATGAAACGCTATAAACTGACCGAAATTCAGGCCAACGCCATCCTCGAAATGCAATTGCGCCGCCTGGCCGCTCTCGAACGTAAGAAAATCGAAACCGAATACAAAGAAACTCTGGCACTCATCAAGGAACTCGAAAGCCTGCTCCAATCGCCTGCCAAAATGCGCGCTTTGGCCGCCGAAGAATTGCTCAAAGTTAAGGCTGCTTATGGCGACAAACGCCGCACCCAAATCGTCAACCTGAAAGCGGGCAAAGAAAAGAAACACGTCCTGACCTCCACCCAACTGTTGCCCGAACAGGTCGTTTGGGTGGGGATGAACGCGGAGGGGATTTTATCGAGAACGAGAGACGAAAAGCCCCCGCGCCCAGGCGGAAGCGATGCCCCGAAATTGCTCGTCAAAGCCCGCTCCACCGACACGTTATACCTCGTCTCCGGGCGCGGACTGGCTGCGGCAGTGGCCGTCCACACCCTGCCGGAGGCCGATAAACTGGCCGATGGCGTCCCCTTTCACAAAGCCTGCGCCCTGAAAGCCGATGACCGCCCGGCGACAGCCTTTGCCCTGCCCGCCAAACGCACCAAACTACCGGAAGAGACCTGCATTCTGACCGTCACGCGCGGCGGAATGTTAAAAAAGTCGCTGGTCAGCGAATTGCCCGGCCCCTCGGCGCAAACTTTTTACCTGTGCAAGGTCAACGAGGGCGATGCTCTCGGCTGGGTGGCGCTGACCGATGGCCAGCGCGAACTATTGCTAATAACGGCCCTTGGCTTTGGCATTCGCTTCCGCGAAGACGACATTCGCCCCATGGGGCTGGTGGCGGCAGGCGTTAACGGCATCAAACTTGGGGTTGGCGACCAGGTCATCGGAGCAGAAGTGGTGGTCAACGGAGCAGACAACGGACGAAACGGAAAAACGGAAGATGAAACGGATGTTTTCCTGGTCTGTTCCGACGGCAAAGCCAAGCGTGTACCGCTCAAAGAGTTTCCGGTACAGGGTCGCTATGGCAAAGGCGTCATTGCCTGGGAACTGCCGTCAGGCGTCACACTGGCCGGGATGGCAATTGGGAAACCCAATCACACCGTCACCCTGCACTTGCGCAAAGCTGCTGCCAAACAGGCTCGTCTTGATGAAGCCGGTCTTAAAAAACGCGCCACGATACGCGGAGATGTGCTGGTGGATGTGAAGCCTGGCGACGCAGTCATTGGGTTAAGCAATGGTTGGATGGTGGAAAAATATGTGGCGGTCGCAGGCGAAAAAACCCACCCAGGAACAGATGGAAAAACGCACAAACAAATTTCCCATCAGACAACCAAAGACGAACAGATGGAATTGATGATAGAGCCTGCCAAAGGTAAAAAAGCAGAAAGCGGCGCAAAGAAAGCCACCGTAAAACCAGACTCCAACGGCAAAGCCGGGAACGCCGAAAAAACATCCACAACCAAAGCCACGAAACCGGCTCGCCCTCAAAAACTGGCAGCGGCAACTCCAACCAGTTTCAAAAAACCAAACACGAGCAAACCGCCTGCCCATTCCACCCCAGGTAAACAGCCGACCAAGAAAACAGCAAAAATCACACCAATCAGGTAAACAGATAGCCCCGTGACGTCAACCCCACAGGGCCTGTAAAGGTGGGCTGGAGTTAATTCCGTCTTATGATGCGACACACTCATCGACTTGCATACATCGAGGCATTATTTTCGGTCACCATTTGGGGAGGGACGTTTATCGCCACCAAGTTGGCCTTACAAGATGTCTCGCCTGCCACCCTGGTTTGGTTAAGATTTGGGATGGGCATGTTAATTTTGGGCGCGACAGTGGCCCTGCGTCATCAGTTTGCGTTGCCCACGCGTGCCGAATTGGGTTATTTTGCGTTGGTGGGGCTGATTGGAGTGACATTTCATCAATGGCTGCAGGCCACTGGCCTGCAAACCGCCGCAGCAACGACAACCGCCTGGATTGTGGCAACCATTCCGGTCTTTACTGCGCTGTTGGGCTGGCTGTTTTTGAAAGAGCGCCTGACGGCTTTACGGATTTTTGGCATTGGGCTGGCGGCGATGGGCGTGTTGTTGATTGTAACCAGGGGCGACCTGTCTGCGCTGGCGACAGGAGATTTTGGAACCCCCGGCGACTTCCTGATTTTGGTAAGCGCGCTCAACTGGGCGGTTTTTTCAATTCTCTCGCGCCAGGGGTTGCAGCGCCATCCCCCGGCGCGAATGATGTTCTATGTGATGCTCTTGGGCTGGCTGTTCGCGAGCATCTGGCTGTTCGGATTTGGCCCCGGGTGGAGCGAAATTCCAGGGCTCACGCTCAACGGCTGGAACAACGTCTTGATTTTAGGAGTTTTTGGTTCTGGATTGGCCTATATTGCCTGGTACGATGCCCTACAGGCCATCCCGGCCAGTCAGTTGGGGGCATTCATCTATGTTGAGCCGCTGGTCACAATGATATTGGCAACTTTCCTGCTGGGAGAGACAATCACGGCTGTCTCCATGCTTGGTGGGGCAGCAACCATTGCAGGAGTGTACCTGGTGAATCGGTAAAGCGGACAACCGATGTGGAAAGGGATTGCTCATCGAATGAATCAGGCAGAAAGCAACCACGAGGCAATGTCCCGAAAGTTCCCCTTAGACCTTCGGGACATTGATTTTTCACAGATTACTTTTTAGCCGACACCGAAACCAACACCGCCTGAACAATCGTTCGCATCCGGTAGGTATCCGAACGCGCATCATACTCCCTGCAAGTGATAAGCGTTAACCAGGCCTCTTTTTTGTGGGCAAAAGGGCGCTGGTCCCAGGGCCGAACGATGTAGGTCGAACGAACTTCGTAGGTATAGACCTGCCCGTAGGCTTCCACCTGAATTTTGTCACCCCACTTAAGAGTTCCCAGATTGGCGAAAGGCCCTGGCAAGCCATTCGAGTCGTAGACATGGGCAGTGATGACACTATTGCCTTCCCAGGTAGGGAAGGCTGTACCATACAGATAACCCGCTGAATTCCCAAGCCAGGTAACATCCCAACTGCCATCTACAAAAGGAACGCCAACGATAGGCAGATTTACTTTCAGCGCTGGGATGTTCAAACTCAAATCTGACTGCGCTGAGTAAGCAAGGTGGTCAGGCTGCAGGGGAAGTTTTGTCTCGCGGCCTGGAGCAAACCCCGTGACCGGGATGAGGAGCGCGGAAAACGAAGAGGGAGAACGGGCGGGTGTTGGCCGGGGCAAGCCACTGGAATCAGAAGAAGTCCGCCACTCGGAAGATGCGTCGGCCACTTCTTGTTCGCCCGAGTCATTGAAATCACTGTCATTGTTCTGGTCCATATCGATAGTGGCGCGGTTGAAGACGCGCGTCACAGCAGAATCGACCGCCACCCGGAAAGTAATTGAGATTTCGTTTTGAGCTGTGCTTACATCCCGAATGCCAAAATCAGGGCCAAGGATGCCCTGCCAAATGATGCGGCCACGCGGGAAAGTCGCGGTAGGGCCTTCGTAATAACACTGGCTCGTGCTGGTCGTGGTGGAGGCGGGGTCGGGCTGGCAGATTACGCCGATGTTGGTTGACCCGGCAGGAGCGCCAACCGGGACAGGAAACCCGCTGGGCGCACCGCTGGCGAAGAAGGTTGTCCCTTCGGGAATGGGGTCGCTCGAAACAGCCAAAACTGGCACGGTGTTGGCGTCGTTAATCCAGGCAATTGTCCATTGCAAGAGGGGCAGCCCATCATCATCAAAGACCTTAATGCCAAAGGGTGGGTCAAGAAGACCGCCAATTCGGTCCGTAGTGGAATCCTGTAGAGGCTCGGTCTGCTGGTCGCTGGCGGCCTGGGCCACATTAACGACTTCGGTCTGGTCGGGCGGCATGGGGTCATTCAGCAGGACCTGGTACGAGATAATCATTTGCTGGCCGGAGAGCAGGTTGTAGCCATCCGCCGCAGTGACCAGGTTGGGCGGCGCGCCGCCGGGGGCAACCGTGGAATTGTAACAGTCGATGCGCACATCATCAAAGAAAATGTTCTCTGCCGCGTCAAGAGTGGGAGAAGCAAGCAATTGAATTCTCGCCTGGGCGTCAATCCAGTTGGTGATGTTGGTTGTATAAACCTGGTAAACGGCATCGACGGTTGCTCCGGCGAACTCGAATAATGTGTCGGTGACGGTACCCCCTGTTCCAATCTCCAGGCGGACGAAATCGGTGGGAGCATTGACCACAGCCCGACGATAAGTCAGACTCAAATAGGCAGAAGTACAACCCTGCAAGTCCACGTCGCGGAGAATGCCATTGTTCGCGCCCTGGATACGCAGGCGGGTATCTGCCAGGTCGGTCAGCACCTGCACGTTGCCAGCGGCTGCGCCGTCAGCCTCGCCAATTTCATTCCAATCACCGCTCCAGTTGGGGACTGCCACGCCATTGCTATCCTGATTTCCATCGAAAGCAATGGCACTAAAAGCATCACCCACCGTGCCGTTCAGAGAGGGCGCAATGACCTGGGTGCTGCCAGAGACGTAGGTTGTCCCAGCGGGGAGAGGGTCGGTAATGACCAGGTTGGTTTGAGGGGCTTCTCCGCTGTTCGTGACGGTAAGAGTATAGGAAATCGTTTCACCAGGTAAAACAACGCCATTTGTGTTCGATGTTTTCTCCAGCCGTAATTCAGAAATCTGGACTGCGGCAGTGTCGGTAGCATTAAACACTTCTGTCCCCAAAGAGCCTGAAACCGAGGCGTCGTTGATGATGTATCCGGCATCGGGAACAGCCGTTGTGATAGATTGGAATTCAATCGTGAGCGGCTGCCCCGCAATCAAACCACCGGGTGCAACATCGTTCCAGGTCAGGCGCTGACCGACGATAAGCGGTTCAGCCGCTGCTCCAGTGACGACCACCCCTCCCGGCCTGGTAATCGTGGTGCTTAATGGAACATATCCCCAGCCATTCGGCATGTCATCGAACACATTGACCGGGTTGAGCGGCTGACTGCTCTGAACCACCAGCCGGAATGTGACCACCTGTCCAATTTCAGCAGGGATGACTGGCGGCGTAACCGTTTTGTCCAGCGAAAGGACAACATTCATCCAGGTGGGGTCAAGCGGCAAAATTGTGTAACCGGCATCAATAAAGGGATTACCAACGGCAGCAAACGCGCTATCTTCGCCCCAGGTGATGGCAAAAGGCCCGCTGCCCCAGACATGCATGCCGGTATTGTTGTTGTCGGGGTCGCGGAATTTCAGTACCTGAAGGCGGTTTACCACAAAGGTGGCATCCACCAGTCCATCCGCTGGGCCATAATCCACAAAAAGGGTGGTGTTGTCCTGGGTTGGCGTGACGAAAACGGGTGAACCATTGGCCGATAAATTCGTTGAACCCGGAGCCCAGCCAACGTAGTAATCGGCGGCAAGCAGGTTAGCGGGAACCAGCGTAAAACCGTAGTTGTAATCGGCGTTTTCGGTGTCATACGAGCCAATCGCCCAAAAGCGGGTTGTTCCATCTGCCGCAGCGAGATAAACGGCTGAGTTGAAGGGAACATAGCGACCTGTCAGGTCAAAATAACTGCGGGTTGCGCCAGCGGGGACGTTCAACGTGCCATTTCCGGCATTGTCTTGATAATTAATACTTAATGTGCTGGCAGTTGGGTTGTAGATGTAAATATCCGTATCAGAGGCCGCGCCGCCGCCAGGGACCGGGCTATAGTAGGCATTAGACCACAACCCATCGGGAACCGCCGTAAAGCTGCGGCTATCGGAGGAAATACCGGCATTGAACTGCCCCACCATAAATTGCACCTGAACCGGGTTGGTGGCGATGACGGTCGTGCCATCGCCAATGTGGAATAATTCAGATGCCTGGCCTCGATTTAAGAGGACATTCACATCCACGCCGGGGGTCAGAGGGTCATTAATTTGGATATTCGTCCCATCTACGGCAGCCATCACAATCACATAGACGTTCTCAAAATCGGCATACCCCAAATTGGTGAACAAATCTTCGCCAACCGGAATTGTATAACTGGTCTGATATGGTTTGACGGGGTAAACCTCCCAGGCGTTCGCATACACCGTCGCGGTTGCTTCCGGCCAAAAAGCCTGAGCCACTGCAACCGCCCCGCCTGCAACGTATATTCGGTCACGGCCATCATAACAGGCAGTTGATGCGCCGTTCGGGTTCGTACTCAGGCAGGTATTTCCCGCCGCGCGTGGAACCTGAATATTGCCCGATTCAAAGACCAACACCTCGCCCTGGTCCGCCAGATAGACTTCATCCCCTGCATTGGCCGTGCCATAACCATTCTCCCATTGGTCATAGTAAATCGTCGTACCATCGCTCGTCACCGAAACCGTAACCACGTTGTGCATATAATTACAACCACCCACCCCACCAGCAGGGACAACTCCTGTCGCGCATGTGCCAATTCCAAACGCATTGCCAAGTTCTGGGCTGTTATCGATGTCCTGTAAAATGCGGAACAATTGGTCAATACTGCCTGGGATAAAATACTCCGAGTAGCCAGCAGTCGCCGCCCGAGCAGAGAATGAGCCAAGCATGGAGACCAGCAGGGAAAGTATAACAACCAGCATGAATTCACGAACAAGGGCCATCGAAAACCATTTCATGTTCTCCTCCACCTTGCAATGCCGTATGAAGTTGATGCTGGAAAATAAAAACGAAACCAGCATGGGCCGGTTTCGCTATTCGCTCGCTGCATCCGTTTGCCTTTACAAGGCTAAGCGACCATGTTCGAGATGCAGGTCATCGCTTCCACAGTTGAATAACTATCAGTTGTTCACGCGTTTTAGTCATTATAAACGACCTTACAGGTAATTTACAATCCCTTGACCGGTTTTCAAACCACATCAAGGTACAATGTATTTATGCTCAAGGCGCGCAACAAAAATGTCATTCAAACCGAGACAGGCTGGATATTCCAATTGCCGGAAGGAGGTCCTGCGGCTTACCGCTATGCCCAAGTGGATGATTATTCATCTCTGGCGCGGAGTCATTTCTTGTGGCGGGAGCCAGCCGGGCTGAATCTGCGCTGCCGTGTCAGTGAACATTCTCTGCCTGGAACATGGGGATTTGGCCTTTGGAATGACCCGTTTTCGTTTGCGCTCGGCCTGGGTGGAATGGGACGCCGCTTGCCTGTTTTGCCCAATTGCGCCTGGTTCTTTTACGCTTCGCCTGAGAACTATCTTTCGTTTACAAACAACCTGCCTGGCAATGGATTGCTGGCGCAAACGTTTTCCGCGCCACGCATTCCGTCGGGTTTGCTGGCATTGGGGCTTTTTGGTCTCCCGCTCTTGCTGGCAAAGCCAATTTCAAGATGGCTACGCGCAAATCTGGCGGCAAAATTAATCCGCGAGGACGCAAAACGCCTGGAGGTAGATGTCACCCAATGGCATGAATATCGGATTCGGTGGGGAGGGGAGCGCGTGGAATTCGTGATAGACGAAAAAACTGTCTTTTTAACAGCAACCAGCCCCCAGGAGCCGCTGGGTCTGGTCATCTGGATAGACAACCAGTTCGCTGCCTGGAGGCCGGATGGAACGCTGCAGACTGGCACGCTCGCTAATCCGCCCGCGTGGATGGAAGTTTCAATAATCAGTAATCAGTGAAGAGTATCCAGTTTGCTGGTTTTCCGGTTTTCATCTCTATTTCATTGATTACTTGTTCCCCTGTTTTTCTCGCAAGAAACGAACGGTTGCAATGGAAGCGCCAATCGCAAGAGCAACGACTCCCAGCCAGTTGATGGAAAGCGGCAGAGCGAACTGACGAAAGACAACATCCAGCAAAACTCCTAAAATGAACATGCCGCCAAACATGCGGTTGTGGTAGAAGGCAAAGCCCGAAAACCAGGTCGGCCAGAAGGCTTCAAAGCCAGCCGGAGGGCCGGCAGGACGGGGTTTGGAGAGAACAGCAATGGCGTAGAAAGCGCGTTTTGCTGCGAATAAGATAAGCAGCATGAAGATGGAGAAGTAGCCAGTGACAACAAGATATATCACCACGGTGTAGGCAATCACAATCGCGGCAATGGTGGTATAGCGCGCAAATGTTTGCCCGGCGCGTACCGGAAAAGTGCCAACGCCTTTGGCCTTGTCATCGTCCAGTTTATCGGTGTGTTTGGCAATGTTGATGCTGGCAACGCTCAACCCAAAGGGAATGCCCGCCAGCGCCACCAGCCAATTCCACTGACCGGAGAGAACGAGATAAACGCCCGCAATCATAATGGGCCCCCAGATGAGAAAAATAGAGAGTTCGCCGAGCGCCCAGTATTTCATCGGCCAGGTGTAAAAGAGAAGAACAAGCGCGCCAAAGGCAAACAGCCCGATGACGAGCGGGTTGAAGGCGGTGTACCAGAGCGCATATACCCCTGATAGGAAGGCTATCGCGCCGCTGACCAGAAACCACTGAATTTGCTGAGATTTCGTCCAGAAGCCTTGCACAAGGGGGTGAGCGCCGTATTGGGTTCGGAAGTAATTGTCTTTATCAACCCCCCGCGAATAATCGGTATAGTCGTTGAGGAGATTGTTGGTTCCGTGCGCAATGAATAGGCCGAGTGTCACAACCAGCCAGGGCAGGAACGAAAAATAGCCATCGCGCCAGGCCAACAGCCCGCCGATGATGGAGGAATAAATCGTCACTGCCGTCACCGCTGAGCGGGTGGCAATCAGCCACTTCGAGATGACATCGAGCGCGTCCCATTCTCGCTTGTCATTCAGTTTGATGAGTTCCCAGGCGGCTTTGCGCCACATTCCAAAGTTGACCGGCATATCACACTCTCCTTTTACGTTGAACGGGCGGAATTATACAGCCTGGCCTGTGAAATTCACCACTTTTATCCAGTTTTTTGGGGTGAAATCCACATCACCCGAAAGGAGGAAAAGGGGTTTACCGCCAGAATGCCGGGGCGTAGATGCGAATCAGGACATCCACCAGCAAGCCAAGCATGAACAGGCCGCCAAAGGCGCGGTTGTTGCGAAAAGCCAGCGGCGCAAAAAACAACGGCCAACCGCCCTGTCCGTCAGGGAACCAATCGGGGCGGGTGGCGGGGCGTGGTTTCAAGAAAAAAGGCAGAGTTGCTTTGAGAGTGGGAAAGGCAAAGAGAACAACCAGCATCACCGGCGTGAAATATTTGAGAGCAATCATCGCCAGCACGAGCAGGTAGGGAGTAACCATCATGCCAACAACAGCAATACGCGAATTTCGTTCACCCAGCAAAACCGGCAGGGTATGAATGCCCTTTTCTTTATCGACTACGATTTTATCAATATGCTTGCCAAAGATGACGGTGGTGACGCCAAAATAATACGGGATGCTGGCCCAGACCACGTTCCAATCCCACTGATGCGCCAGGACGTAGTAGCCGCCACCAATCATCAATGGCCCCCAGACCAGCAGGACGGCTACCTCGCCCAGGGCAATGTATTTAAGCGGCCAGGTGTAAAACAGGACGAAAAACGCGCCCAGGCCAAGTAGAAGCCAGATGACCGGGTCCCAGCCGTTGATGGCAGCGAGATAAATGCCCAGTGCGGCAGCAATCGCGCCAGTGGCGGCGGTATAAGTCAGGAGTTGGGTCGTGGTGAGCAGGCCGTTAGCAACCGGTTGCGGGCCATACATGGTGCGGAAATAGTTGTCCTTATCCACGCCTTTAACATAATCCGTATAGTCGTTGAACAGGTTGTTGGTGGCGTGCGCCAGCATCAACCCCAGCGCCAGCGCCAGCCAGGGCAAGAAATCAAAGGCCCCATCACGCAGGGCAAACAACCCCGCCAGGGCGGCGGAGATGAAGGTCATGACCAGCACAGCAGCGCGGGTCGAAATCAGCCACCTGGAGACCCAATCAAGCGCATCCCACTCTTCCTTGCTCACAGAGGGGATAACATTCAGGGCTTTCTTCCACATTGCGAAATTCATATCCATACTCCTTTTGTCTGAATTCAGGCAATTATAACAAACGGGCGTATAATCGGCCACGCGCTGGAGACTTTATGAAAAATCGCAACTTGCAAATCCTTTCGTTTACTCTGGTAGTGGTGATGCTCGGCTTTGGCATCATCATCCCCATCCTGCCCTTCTATGTCGAACGCTACGGCGGAAGCGGAATCGCCATGGGTTCGCTCATGTCGGCTTTTTCAGTGGCGCAGTTCATTTTTTCGCCCATATGGGGAGGGTTTTCGGACCGGTATGGCCGCAAACCCATTCTGATGATTGGCATGATTGGCAATGCTGTTTCACACATCCTGTTTGCGCTCTCAACCCAACTGTGGATGCTGACCGCCTCGCGCGCCCTGGGTGGAATTCTCTCTTCAGCCACGCTGCCAACCGCAATGGCCTTCATCAGCGATTCGACTTCTCAAAAGGAGCGCGGCGGGGGAATGGGCGTCGTCGGGGCTGCCTTCGGGGTGGGGATGGTGCTGGGGCCGGGCATTGGCGGGATGATGGCAGGGATGTCGCTCCAGGCGCCGTTCTACTTCGCCGCCGGGCTGTCGCTGGTCGCCCTGTTCCTGGTCTGGATTTTCCTCCCAGAGTCGCTCCCCGCCGAACAGCGAACGCCCGCTTCGGCACGAATTCAAGGCCCCCGAGTGGGCGAGATGCTCCGTGCGCTCTCCGGGCCGATTGGCTTCCTGCTCATCCTGGCCTTCCTGCACAACTTTGCCCTGACCAATTTCGAAGGCATTTACGGATTCTACGCGCAACGACGCTACGGCTATGATGAAAAAACCATCGGACTCATCTTAACCGTCGTCGGACTGGTCTCGGCCATTGCCCAGGGTGCATTGACAGGCTTCTTCTCAAAACGCTTCGGCGATTCGTGGGTGGTCAAAGGTTCGCTGTTTGCCAGCATTTTCGGCTTCGCGCTGATGATTCTGCCCGAAACCCTGCCAATGGTTCTATCCGCCGCCGGGTTTTTCGTACTGACCAATGCCATGCTGCGACCAGGCGTGGCCTCGCTGATTTCCAAGAAGGCCGATATTGGGCAAGGCGCAGCCATGGGACTGAACAATTCGTTCATGAGCCTGGGGCGCATCGTCGGGCCGCTGTGGGCCGGAGCAGCCCTGGATATCAACCTAAGCTACCCCTTCATCACCGGGGCGGCCATTATGCTGATTGCTTACCTTGCCAGTCTCAAATTTTTGCCAGAGGATGCCGCTGAGACCGCCCAGACAGTGAGCACAGATTAAACCTGCCTGCTTCAATACCTGCCTCCAACCAAAAAAGGGCGCGAACGCGCCCTTTTTTGGTTGGAGGCTCATCTACTTATCTTCAGCAATCGCCTTACCGCTATACTTGAGCGCAGAGTGCGCCGCCGCCAGACGGGCAATCGGTACGCGGAAGGGCGAGCAAGAAACGTAGTTGTTGCCGATAATGTGGCACCACTCAATGGAGTTGGGGTCGCCGCCGTGTTCGCCGCAGATACCCACTTCCAATTCAGGGCGGGTTTTGCGGCCTTCATTAATGGCCCATTGCATCAGACGGCCAACGCCATCGCGGTCGAGTTCCTGGAAGGGGTTCTTGGGCAAGATACCCTGCTCAACGTAAGTGACCAGGAAGTTACGCTCGGCATCATCGCGCGAGTAGCCGAAGGTCATCTGGGTCAGGTCGTTGGTGCCAAAGGAGAAGAATTCGGCCAGTTTGGCAATCTCTCCAGCAGTCACAGCGGCGCGCGGAATTTCAATCATCGTGCCAAATTTGTAATCGAGCTTGGCCACACCCTTTTCAGCCAGAACGGTCTTGGCAATGCGCTCCAGACGCGGCTGAATCCATTCCAGTTCCTTCACAGTTCCGGTCAGCGGAATCATGATTTCTGGCTTGACGGTAATGCCGCGCAGAGCGCAATCAGCGGCCGCCTCGAAGATGGCGCGCACTTGCATTTCGACGATTTCCGGCATGGCAATCGAAAGACGCACGCCACGCAGCCCCATCATCGGGTTGGATTCGTGCAGACTCTTGATGGCAGCCAGCAGGGATTCTTTTTCTGCCAGGCCATCCGTCTCGCCTTTGACACGCATGGTGATGACTTCTTCGAGCAGTTTTTCTTCATCGGGCATGAATTCATGCAGCGGCGGGTCAATCAGGCGGATGATGACCGGGTAGCCGTCCATTGCCTCGAACAGGCCATCGAAATCAGAGCGCTGGCTGGGCAACAGTTCATTGAGGGCCGCCACGCGTTCGGCACTGGTCTTGGAAAGAATCATGCGCTGAACGATAGGCAAACGTTCCGGCTCAAAGAACATATGCTCAGTGCGGCACAGGCCAATACCAACAGCGCCATAAGAGCGGGCGCGGCGGGCATCCTTGGGATAGTCGGCATTCGTCCAGACCTGGAGACCCCGTCCCTTCTTGCCATCAGGCATGGTGCGAATATCAGGTCGGGCGCAAATTTCATCGGCCCAGCTGAGTAAAGTCATCAGTTCGGTTTGTTCTTCGAGGGAGGGAGCCGTCATCGGGATTTTGCCAACAAAAACCTGACCCGTCGTGCCATCCACCGAAATCCATTCACCTTCTTTGACGGTTGTTTCGCCAACAGTCATGGTGCGGGCTTCCATGTCAATTTTGATGGAAGAAGCGCCTACCACGCAGGGAATACCGAACTGTCGAGCAACCACTGCCGCATGGGAGGTCGCGCCGCCTTCGCTGGTGAGAACGCCCTTGGAGGCAATCATGCCATGCACATCATCCGGCTTGGTGAAGGGACGCACCATAATCGTATCTTGCTTGTGTTCCTTGGCCATTTTCTCGGCGGTATCGGCATCGAAATACGCCTGCCCCACTGCCGCGCCAGGCGAGGCATTCACGCCTTTGGCAAGGAACTTGCCGGCTTTTTCGGCTTCTTTCTTGGCCTTGTCATCGAACTGCGGGTGCAGCAAAGTATCTACGTTTTCGGTGGTGACGCGCAAGACAGCTTCTTCTTTGGAAATCAGGCCTTCGTTTGCCATATCAACAGCAATCTTGATGGCGCTCTTGGCGGTGCGCTTGCCGTTGCGGGTCTGGAGCATCCACAATTTACCGCGCTCAATGGTGAACTCGACATCCTGCATGTCCTTGTAGTGCTTTTCGAGTTTAGCAGTAATTTCCATAAACTCGTTGTAGGCTTCGGGCATTTGGGTAGCGAGATGCTCAATCGGGTCAGCATTGCGAATACCGGCCACCACGTCTTCACCCTGGGCGTTGAGCAGATATTCGCCCATCATTTTCTTTTCGCCAGTGGAGGGGTTGCGGGTAAACGCCACGCCCGTGCCGGAGTCATTGCCCATGTTACCGAAGACCATCGTCACAATGTTAACAGCCGTGCCGAGGTCGTCAGAAATGCCGGTAGCGCGGCGGTAGTCAATGGCCTTTTTGCCCATCCACGACTCAAACACCGCTTTGGTTGCCAGTTCAAGCTGTTTGTACACGTCCTGAGGAAAATCCGAGCCGATATGTTTCTTGTACTCTTCTTTGAAGATAGATACAAGAGCTTTCCAATCTTCGGCGGTCATTTCGATGTCGAGTTTGTACCCCTTTTTGGTTTTGTACTCGGCCATAGGGTGTTCAAAAACTTCATCTTCGACATTGAAGACGGTGGTGCCGAACATTTCAATCAGACGGCGGTACGAATCCCAGGCAAAGCGCGGATTACCGGTCAGTTTTGACAGCCCTTCGACCACCTCGTCATTGAGACCAATGTTGAGAATGGTGTTCATCATGCCCGGCATGGAAAATTTGGCGCCCGAGCGGCACGACACCAGCAGCGGATTAGACGGGTCGCCAAATTTCTTGCCAGTCGCCTTTTCGATGGCCTTCATCGCCTCGAGTTGCTGCTCCCACTGACCTTCGGGGAAACCGCCCGTTTTGCGGAATTCATTGCAAGCCTCGGTTGTCACAGTAAAGCCGGGAGGAACTGGAACGCCTGCGCGAGTCATATCTGCCAGACCAGCGCCTTTACCGCCGAGCAAGGCACGCACGCCTTCCCAGTTTCCAGCCTGCTTCTCGGCTTCGGCAACCTCTTCAAAAAGATATACCCATTTTTTTGCCATGTATGGCCTCCTGAATAGAGAAAGTATGATAGCGACAAGCCCGATTAAGGCATATCAGGCAAAGTTTACCACAAATGGATTGGTCAGGGATGGTTTTAGGCAACCAAAGTTGTGATTTCTCTCACAATAAACCCTGACTTAATTGTTAGTCATATGCAAAGTCGCGGGCTGGTAAAATCTGGGATAATTTTTTTAAAGGATAATGTCGCATGAGCATAAAAATTTTAATGATTGACGACGACCCTGCGATGACAGAATTAATTGGGCTTTTGTTGCGCAGTCACGGCCTGGAAGTCGTTACTTGCAACGAAAGCGAACGCAGTCTCGAAATGGTAAAAAGTGAAAACCCGGATATCATCTTGCTCGATTTAATGATGCCAGGACAGGATGGCTGGGAGGTCTGCAGAGCAATTCGCGCGCATACAAGCACCCCTATTGCAATTCTTTCCGCAATTGATGACCCAATTGTCATCTCCAGCGCACTCGATGCAGGCGCCGATGATTACCTGGTCAAACCAACCCCGGGAGGGGTATTGGTCGCGCACATCAACAATCTGGCGCGGCGTCATCTGGTCGAAAAGAATAAGAACATCTTGATGCGGCACACCAGTCCGCTCACCCCGCTCACCGAACCTTCTGTCACACTTAATCAAAAACCTTTGCAGGCTTAATGGCCCGCAGTACAATCAGCGACAGTCACTCTTGCGGGTGGCTGTCATTTGTTTTTTAGAAGGAGGCCGATTTGCAAACCTGCTCACTTTGTAATGCATCATCGCCGGATACGGCCAAACGCTGTCTGAACTGCGGTGCCAACCTGGGAGAACTTTCGGTCAATGCCGTTGCGCTCAAAAAGTTCCGCGAGAACCCGCGCGTAACATCCATTCGGATTAATGTGGCTCACGATGCCTGCCCGTTATGTTACGAGTTACGCGGCACATTCGAGAAAGATGCCGTGCCAGCCCTGCCCCACGAGGGTTGTTCGCATCCGCAGGGTTGCCGTTGTAATTATGCGCCGGTTTTGAACGAAATCTACCCGTAGAGTTGGCGCTTGAATTGCAATACCCCACCGCCTGTTAATTCAGCGTAACAGGCGGTTTTGTTTCAGAGCAGATTTCTGAGTGCGGCGGCAGTTTGTTCTGGGGCTTCGTAAGGCGGGGAATGTCCCACGCCAGGCAGTTCGACCAGGACGGCAGATGGCAGGGCGGCTTTCATCTCGCGAGCGCGTTCGACAGGCACAAGGACATCTTCCATGCCATGCGCAAGGACGACAGGCACGGTGAGCGCGGCGAGCGTGGGGAGCGAATCGGGGCGCTCGGCCATGGCCTGAAGCGCGCCCATCACTCCGATAGGATTTTGCCGCTGGATAATTTGCCGCAAGTCGGGAGCATGGCGCGGGTCGGTAGTCAGTTTGTCGGCCATGCCGAGGACGGGGCCGACTCCCTCGCGCCGTATCTGCTCGATGGTCTCGTAGCGCGTCTGACGGCGTTCTGGAGAATCAGGCGCGGCCTGGGTGCCGAGCAGGCCCAGCCCAAGCAGTTGATGCCCAAAGCGGCGGGCGAATGCCAGAGCGATGTACCCGCCCATCGAATGCCCGGCGACAAAGGCTGAGGCGAGGCCAAGTCCGAGGAGGAGCGCGCTCAAGTCGGCGGCCATGTCGTCGAGACTGTACCCGGCTTCAGCCGCCGGAGAGTCCCCAAATCCCCTTAAATCAGGCAAGATGCAGTCAAAATGGCCGCGCAGATAGGGGAGAATCGGATTCCAAAAGGCGCGGTCGAGCGGGAAGCCATGCACTAGAACGAGCGGCGCGCCGTGTCCAACGCGGTGATAAGAAAGAGGGATGGTCATGGTTCGCGTCCTTTCGCCAGCCAACCGCGCGCAAAGGCCAGCGCTTCCTGACGGGTGGCAATTTGACCGGCGGCCTGGGTTTCGCGGATGGCTTCGAGCAGTTTGCCAATTTCAGGGCCAGGTTTTATTTTGAACTCGTTGATAAGGTCGCTTCCGTTGAGAAGGGGGGCTGGTCTGACAATTTCTTCGGATTTTTCGTAATAGGCTTCGAGCAAGGCGCGCGCCACGTCCAAATTGGTAATCCAATGTTCTTGAGTCAGCGCGTGGTCATAGGTGGCACGGACATCGGCCAGAGCAAGCAGGACGAGTGAAACGCCTGCTTCGCCCATCTCGCGGAAGAAGCGATAGATGGCCCTGCGAGTGGGGTCAGCGCCGCTTTCGGCCTTGCGGCTGACATGGAAGTGAAAGCGCATGTGGTGGCGGACGAGAAGTTTGAGACGGTCGAGTTCGTCATTGCTCAGGTGAAGCGCCATGCCACGCCGGAGGGCGGTCAGCGCGCCCTGTTGCTCGTGACCCAGAAAGCGGATGCGGCCATTTTCTTCGGTCGTTTGGGTTTGAGGCTTGTTGACATCATGGTAAAGTGCGGCAAAAAAGAGCAGGGCGCGCGCTGAGCGGTCGGCGTTGAGCGTGAAACCAAGATGTGCGCCGATTTGCTGGCGGTACCGCCCCAGGCGCAGGACAAGCAGGCCGTTGAACAGGTCTGCGTTGCCTTTGCTTTCATCATAGTGCGGCGCAAGAGTCGCCAGGAGGTCCTCTAAGTGGCGCAAAACGGCCAGAGTATGCGTCCAGACATCGTGAACATGCGGGGCAGATTGCTGAACGCCCTTCAGGGCAGGTAGTTCGGGCAGAAAAATTGGGAAGACTCCAAGCAATTCGAGAGCGCGCAAAGACGCGTGAGGCTGGGGACCATCAAGCATTTTGAAAAGTTCATCGCGCTGGCGTTCCGGGCTGATGTTGATAAGCAGAGGAACGGCGGCCTTCATCATCTTTCGAGTTTCGGGGTCAATGTGAAAGCCCAAGGCAGCCGCCTGGCGAACGGCACGCAGGATGCGCGCCGGGTCATCGGTGAAAGTGGTCTCGGCGCAAGCGCGAATACGTTTGGCGCGGAGGTCGCCGAGGCCGCCCAACGGGTCGGAAATTTGGCCGGTGTGAATGTCCATAGCAACGGCGTTGATGGTGAAATCGCGCCCGCGCAGGTCGGCTTCGAGCGAATCTCCGCGGAAACCGGCAAAGTCGAGAATATCGCGCGAGCCATCGAGATTCTGGAGGACGATGCGGGCAGTATCGTTTTGCTCATCCAGCGGGAAAAATGCGCCGGACAGTTTGTGGGCCAGGCTGCGGGCAAAATTAAGCGCGTCAAATGGGAGGGTAAAGTCGAGGTCGTGAGTCTCGCGTCCGAGCACAGCGTCGCGCACCGCGCCGCCAACCAGGTAAACCGGCAGGCCGGCAGGCAAAAAGGCGCGCACGCGCTCGATTAAAGGCGATTGAACAGGCATTTCGGGCATGTATTTAATTTCCAGGCGGTCTTTGCGGCGAGCCTGACGGGCAGCGAGCAGGGCGTCCTGACGGGTTGTACCCTGGGCAACCACTTTGCCGCGCACGAGCGCCACCCATCGCCCGGCGTAGAGCAGGCTTTCGGGGGCTTCTTGCCTCGGTTCGGTTGCGCTGGACAAGGATTACCTCGTTTTTATGGTTCTCTGGGAATCACCGTGACGAACGCTTTCAAGACGCGGAAAACACAGAGCAACACGGAAGAAATGTGAATTGAAATATCTCTTCGGTGTATTTCCATCCATTGCGTGCGTTCCATTTCCGAATCTACTTATCTTCTTGTATTCTTTTCAGGCTCGAAAGAGTCAGGCTGGCCGAATATATTTGCTTAAATCGGCAGAACCGATGAATGGGAGATGACGGAATCGCTCGTCAATATCGATGCCGTAGCCGAAAACGTATTTGTCAGGCACATCAAAGCCGATGTAATCCACTTGCACCGGCACTTCGCGGCGCATTTTCTTATCCAGCAAGACGCAAACTCGCACGCTAAGCGGGTCGCGCGTGCGCAACATGGAGAGGACATGCGCCAGAGTGCGCCCGCTGTCCACAATATCTTCTACGAGCAGGACATGGCGGCCTTCAATGTTGGTTAACAGGTCAAGGTTGACGCGCACATTGCCGCTGGAAGCGTAATTTCCCCGGCCATAGGAGGAAAGCGACATGCAATCCAGTTCATGCTGGATGGTGAGCTGGCGGGTCAGGTCGGCGGTGAAGGTTATCGCGCCGCGCAACAGGCAGACGACCAGCAAATCCTGTCCGGCATAGTCGCGGCTGATTTGCGCGCCCAGTTCAGCAACGCGCGCTTTCAGAGCCTCTTCGCTGACAAGGACTTCATCCATAAAGTCAGTGTAGTCTTGCATGGGGTCACTCCGGTTTGTATTTTTGCAAATCAACCACGGCCACGAAAGGCAGGTTGCGGTAGTACTCGTCAATATCGAGGCCATAGCCGAAGACAAATTTATTTTCTATGGTAAATCCGCGATAGTGGATGGGGACGACCACCTCGCGGCGGGACTCTTTATCGAGCAAAGCACAGACGCGCAGAGATTTTGGGCGACGGGTCTGGAGCATTTCCAACACATGAGCAATCGTATGACCGCTATCGACGATGTCTTCCACCAGCAGGACATGGCGGCCCTCAATATTCGTCTGCAAGTCGTAAGTGACTCGCACGTTGCCAGTTGCGGAACGTACGCCCGCGCCATACGATGAAATTGCCATGCAATCGATGGCGTTTTGAACAGTGATGTAGCGCATCAGGTCGACCAGGAAGGGCAGCGCGCCGCGCAAGATGCAAATGAGCAAGAGTTGTTCCCCGGCGTAATCACGGTTGATTTCGTCAGCCAGTTCGCGGATGCGTTTTTGCAGGGTCGCCTCATCAATCAGAATTTCGGCCAGGAACTCGTGGTAATCTTGCATTTTTTCTCCATCGGGCTAGAAATGAACTTCGCGCCCCGCTCTTTAACGCGGGACCTCGTGATGCTGGCGGCAGCGGGCTTCGTAGAGTTCGGATGCACCCACAATGACTACTGGGTCATCATAGCGGGCAGGTTTGCCATTCACCAATCGCTGGGTGCGCGAGGCCGGTTCACCACAGACGATGCAGATGGCGCGCAATTTATCGACCTGCTCAGCTTTCGACATCAACGCGGGCATGGGGCCAAAGGGTTCGCCGCGGAAATCCTGGTCAAGACCGGCCACCAGAACGCGAATGCCGCGGTCTGCCAATTGACGAGTGACTTCCAGGATGCCCTCGTCAAAAAATTGGGCTTCATCAATGCCAATGACGGTGGTATCCGGCTCAATTTTGGCGAGGATATCGCCCGATTTTTCGACCGGGATGGCAGAGAAATCGGCCCCGGCATGCGAGGTAACTTTTTCAACCGCATAACGCACATCAATGGCCGGTTTAAAAACCTGCACTTTCTGGCGGGCAATGACCGCCCGGCGCAGGCGGCGAATGAGTTCATCCGTCTTGCCGCTGAACATCGAACCGCAAATGACTTCTATCGAACCGTGAATATGCTTCATGTCCTCTCCCAGGAGAATAATAACAGGCAGATGATAGACATCTGCCTGTTAAGTTTACCTGATTTTAATCGCGCCGCAGGAATTTTAAGCGGCTTCGCCGGTGGTTTCGGGCAGTTCGTAGCCCATTGCGCGGATTTTCTTCTTGCTATCAATAAGCGCCTTGCGGCCAAAGCCTTCAATCGCCAAAGCGGCTTCGTCGCCCTGGGCAAGTTTCGCCATCAATTGCGCAATTGTGGTAATTCCAGCTTTGGCAAGGGCTTCGGTCACGCGCGGGCCCAATTCCAGGTCGGCAATTGGCTTGGGTGGGGCCTTCCTGGCCTCCTCACGGCTTTTAACCTGCTCCACATAGTCCTGGCGGGCCTGCAATTTCTTGTAGAAGCGGTCCACCTGTCCTTCCACGTCAAGAATGCGAGACTGCTCACCCGAGAAAAACGGATGGCATTTAGAACAAACTTCTACGTGAATGGATTTTTTGGTCGAGCCAGTCGTCCAGGTGTTGCCGCATGAAGCGCAAACAACCTTCGCGTCTTCGTAATATGTCGGATGGATTTTTTCTTTCATGGCGAGCCTCTGTTATTCAGCCGCTTCCAACGCTTCCGCGGGGATAACGTTGGCGCGCTTACGCCCATGCACAATATCATAAACCACAACACCATCAACCACAGCGAAAATGGTGTCATCTTTGCCCACCATAACACCCATGCCGGGCTTGATGTGAGTGCCGCGCTGGCGAACAAGAATGTTGCCAGAGAGAACATACTCGCCAGCATAGCGCTTCACGCCCAATCGCTGAGAATTGCTGTCGCGTCCATTTCGGCTGGAGCCGCCACCTTTTTTATGAGCCATAGTTACCTCTCTTACTTTTCGATTGTCTCAATCGCAAGGCGGGTGTAAGACTGGCGATGACCGGTCTTCTGACGAATGCGCTTCTTGGGGCTATAGGTGAAGTTAATGGTTTTCTCGCCCTTAAAGTGCTCCACCACCTTCGCGCTGACCGAGGCGCCCGAAACGACCGGCGCACCGACGGTAACGTTGTCACCGTCCACCAACAAAAGCACTGAGTCAAGCTTCAATCTCTCGCCAGGCTTGACGGGCAGCAGGTCAACATCAATGACCCCGCCTTCGACGGCTTTATATTGTTTGCCGCCGCTTTCCAAAATAGCGTATTTCATAGTTCCTTTCTCCTGGTCTTCGCTTCGCCACAGCCGCCGCGTAAGGATTTTTCCTATTCGCCGCGCTGCGGGTAAGCCCGGAATGCCGCGCAAATGCCCCTGGCAAGGGACAGGCGCGAAGGGGTATTATACTACGAGGCGGCACAGTGTCAACATTCTCGAAGTGAAACTTTATATAGCCATCTTGCCGCCCGGAAGAAAACCGCGCATTTTACAGATGCGCAGGGTATAATCAATTTGTCTGACAACTTTCTCCCACCCCAAGGAGTTTTTATGACCACCATTGACCTGACTATCCACCCTGAACGGCGCAAGCGCGCCATCCAGCGCGCCCGCGAACGCAACATCATCATCCCTACGTATGCGCAGATGAAAAATCCGGCCAAAATACCGGCCAAAATCAAGCAGGAACTGGCCGAAATCGGGCTGTGGGATATTCACCCGCGCAACCTGTTCCGCATCACCTGGCACAACGAGCCAAAAGCGCGCGGCGGCGGCTTTGGGGGCGTCAATTTCCTCGAACTGCCTCCGGCGTTGACAGGCATCCCGGCCCGAATTATCGCCCTGGTTGGAAAGTGGTTCCCCACTGGCGCGCACAAAGTGGGGGCGGCTTTCTCGTGCCTGGTACCGCGCCTGGTCACCGGGCAATTTGACCCGACCACTCAAAAAGCCGTCTGGCCTTCCACCGGCAACTACTGCCGGGGCGGCGCGTATGATTCGGCGTTACTGGCCTGCGACTCAATTGCCATCCTGCCGGAGGGCATGAGCCGCGAACGGTTCGAGTGGCTGGCAAAAGTGGCCGGGGAAACGATTAAGACCCCCGGTTCCGAATCCAACGTCAAAGAGATTTTCGATAAGTGCTGGGAACTGCGCAAATCGGGCCAGGATTTGATGATTTTTGACCAGTTTCAGGAATTTGGCAACTACCTGTGGCATTACGAAATCACCGGCCACGCAATGGAAGAAGTTCTCAAACAGGTCATGCGTCCCGGTGACGAATATCGCGGCATGACCAGCGCCACCGGCTCGGCCGGGACAATTGCCAGCGGCGATTACATGAAGCAACTGTTCCCCAACAGCAAAATCGCGGCCAGCGAAGCCCTGCAATGCCCAACCCTGCTCGAAAACGGATTCGGCGCGCACCGTATTGAGGGAATTGGCGATAAGCACGTCCCCTGGATTCATAACGTCAAAAACACCGACCTCGTAGTCGCCATTGACGACAATGCGGTCGTTAACGTCGCCCGCCTGTTCAACGAAGAAGATGGCCGCAAATACCTTGCGCAGCGCGGTGTCCCCGAATCTGTGATTGCCAATCTCGATTTACTGGGATTCTCCGGCATTTCTAACGTGCTGACCGCCATCAAAATGGCGAAATATTACGAAATGGGCGAAAACGACATCGTCCTGACCGTATTGACCGACTCGATGGAACTGTATCACAGCCGAATCCAAGAAATGCGCGAGGAGATGGGCCAATACTCCGAGCACGAAGCCGCCGCCGATTACGCCCGCTGGATTTTGGGACAATCTACTGATAACATGCTCGAACTGCGCTACCCGGACCGCCGCCGCATTCACAATCTGAAGTATTACACCTGGGTGGAACAACAGGGCAAAACCTACGAAGAAATCCAGGCCATGTGGTACGAGCGCGATTACTGGACGGACATTCAGAAACAGGCCAATGAAATCGATGCTTTGATTGAAGAATTCAACGCGGAAGTGGGCCTGTCGTAAACAGATTGTTTGGTATACTTTTGCCTATCAAATTTTTTATGGAGGAACCCATGTCTTTTATCACCGAGCGCAAACGCGAAATCAACCGCCGCCGACATCGCAAAGCAAAGATTGCCAAACTGAAAGCAAAATATCTGGCCGCCACCAACAAAGCGGATAAGGAAAAGATTGCCGCCAAAATCAAGCGGATGAGTTTCTACATGGAATTACCGACCGGCAAGTAATTCTCGCGCCGCCAAAGGCAATCGAGCAAAAAAGAGGGAACTTTCCCTCTTTTTTGCTTCTTACAAGAAAATCAGCCGCGCCTTACGAAATTGTTAGGGCTTTTGCGCTCGTTTTTTTTAACCTAGAACGTTCAACAAAATGAAACAAATATGCGATAATATTCCATCATGACCGCAACTCCAACCAACCGCGAGCAGGAACTCAGCACACTGATTCGCGCCCGTTACCCGTTGCTGTACCTGGTAGCGTGGGAAGAACGGCGCATCGAACAATTGCTGCGCCGCGTGGCGGGGAATTTACGCAAGAAGCTCTACGGCTGGTCTATCACCGATGGTCTGCGTCCGCTGGATGAATACGCCCCGCAACGCCCCGACACGGAAACCTGCCCCCCACTCAACGCGCTCGATGTCATCACCGCTTCGCAGGAATCGGCCATTTTTCTGCTCAAAGATTTTCACCCCTATTGGGATGACCGCCGACCCGTGCAGGAACAGCCCATCATCACCCGCCGAATGCGCGACATGGTTAACCACCTCAAAGAAAGCCGCAAAACGGTCATCCTGCTCTCGCCCCTGCTCATCTTCCCGCTGGAAATGGAAAAAGACATTATCGTGCTGGATTATTCCCAGCCGGAACGCGAAGAACTGGAGCAGTCGCTGGAGCGCGTTTTACGCTCGGCGCGCGAAATCGGTGGGGTAAAGCTTGACCTGACTCCCGCCATGCGCGAACAGGTATTGGCCGCCGCCCAGGGGCTGACGTGCAGCGAAGCCGAAAACGTCTTCGCCAAATCGCTGGTGATGAACCGCAATCTCGATGTCAGTGTTATCATTGCCGAAAAGAAACAAATCATCCGCCGCTCACACATCCTGGAGTACTTTGAGACCTCTGAAACGATGACTTCAGTCGGCGGCATGGCCCTGCTCAAGGACTGGTTGAACAAACGCGCCCTGGCCTTCAGCGAACGCGCCCGCGCCTTTGGCCTGCCCGAACCCAAAGGCCTGCTCTTACTGGGCGTGCAGGGCGCGGGCAAAAGCCTGGTGGCAAAAGCCGTCGCCAGCCAGTGGCGCCTGCCGCTCCTGCGGCTGGATTTGGGCCGCCTGTTCAGCGAACTGGTCGGCTCCTCAGAGCAAAACATGCGCGCCGCCCTGCGACTGGCCGAATCCGTTTCTCCGTGCCTGCTGTGGCTGGACGAATTGGAAAAAGGCCTGGCTGGGGTTGCCAGTTCGCACGTCTCCGATGCTGGCACCACCGCGCGCGTCTTCGCCAGTTTCCTGACCTGGATGCAAGAAAAAACCGCCCCCGTATTCGTAGTTGCCACCGCCAACGACATCAGCATCCTGCCGCCCGAAGCGCTGCGAAAAGGCCGATTCGATGAAATCTTTTTCATTGACCTGCCCTCCCTGTCGGAGCGGATGGAAATTTTCGCCATCCACATTCAGCGGCGTGGTAGAGACTCGCAGGCCTTCGACCTGGCGCAACTGGCGCGTCTAAGCGAGAATTTCTCTGGCGCGGAAATTGAAAATGCTGTCATCTCCGCGCTATACGATGCCTTTGAGGCCGGGCGGGACCTGACCCAAACCGACATAATGGAAGCCCTTCAGCATACCGTACCGCTTTCTCGAACGATGGAGCCGCAAATTAAAGCCCTGCGCGCGTGGGCGCGCACGCATGCGCGCCCGGCCTCCGCGCCTGGGCAAATGACCGAAACTACGAGCGGGTTGAGGCGACTCGAGTTATGAAAGCCTTATATTCCCTGCACGCTTTTCTGCGACGCCATCTTACCTGGCTGGAACGCCTGCTGGTTGCCTGGGGCTTTACCATTCTCCTCGCTGAATTGTTGAGCGCCCGCCCAGTCTATCCTATTTACTGGGATACGGTGTTGCTGACCGGGGTTTTTCTGTTGCTTCTATTCTGGCCAACGTGGGGCTATTTCGCTGCGCTGGCAATTGCGCTCTACCCACTTGGCGAAATTTCAATTTATCTGGCCGTGCTCGTGCTGGCAACTGCCCTTCTCGGCCAACACTGGTTCATCCCCAATTTAGGACTGGTGTTGCTCATCGCAGGCGCACCGTTCCTGAATGGGATTTATTTAGCCTGGCTGGTTCCGCTTTTGGGCGGTTTGTGGTGGGGGCCGCGCGCCGGTCTGCTGGCCGGGGCATCAGGCGCGCTTTGGGGCAAAATTCTATTTGGACTACTTGGCCTGCCGCCCGATTGGCTATCGCTCTCTGGCCTATATCCCGACCTGGCGCCTACCCTGTTGCGCTTTGAGGGATTGACCTCCTGGCAAGTGCTGGAAATTCTCACAGCGCCTCTACTTGCCGATTCCACCGCCACGCTATATCACCTGTTGCAAACCATCATCTGGGCCTTCACCGGCTGGCTGATAGGCTATCTGGCGCTTCAAGACCAGGTACAATATAATCGTCCGCGCTCAACCCTGGCAATCATCATCGGCGGCGTCTTTTTGATGAGTATCCTTCAGCCCTTACTCTCCTGGTGGATTGGCACAGCAAACCCCACCGAGGCCCTGCTCGATAACCTGTTACCGAACGCTCTGCTTACGCTCTTTGCCGCCGGTCTTTTCGAATTATTCGCCTTCTTTGTAGAATATCCCTGGAACCCACCACCAACTGTTTCTGCATCTTTCCACTCTCCAGCCAAACTCATCGAGAGAGAAACCATCCATCCCTCGGCGCCGCCTACCCCTGCAGCGGACACTCCAAATACCCCGTCACGCAGCAAAACGGATAAGGATGAAGAGTCGCTCATCATGATTGAACTTGATTGAGACCGCCTGTGCAATCGCAACGCCTTCGCCCGCAACGTCTACAAACCTTGCGACCCCGGCAACTGTATGCCACGCCGGGTGTCCTGGTCACGGCTGGGAGCATCGGTCTGGCGCTCCTGCTCCTGCTCACTGTCTTCTTCGGCGATTGGTTGCGCGCCCCCGGATTGCAAGTATTTGCCTCGCGCGTCTCATTCTCCCCCAACAACGACGGTAGTTTCGACATCTTCGACCTGACCTACGACCTGCAAAACAGCGCAAATGTGACAGTAGAAGTGTTCTCCAACACTGCTCGCGTGCATCTATTGGAAGACCAGCGCAATCAGTCCCCCGGCAAGCACTTTCTGACATGGGATGGACGCGACCAAAACGGCGCAATCCTGCCCGATGGCGCGTATCGCGTCCAAATCACGGCCCAATCAGTTTTCCGCAATGAAAGCCGCACCCTGAACGCGCAAATCGACACCACCCCGCCTGGCGTTCAAATTCTCAATTCCAGTGAGCAAATGCGAGTCAATTCTGCCGAATTGCTCCTGGAAGGAGTAAGCGAACCCGGCGCCGTCTTGTGGTGGAATGGCGCCATGCATAGCACCATCGCATCAGATGGGCGATTTTCTCTGCCCTTGCGCCTGCAAGAAGGCCCCAACCTGGTATCTCTTCGCGTGATTGACGAAGCCGGAAACGCCGCCGAAATCCGCCGGGAAATCCTGCTCTCCACGCGCGGGCCGGAAATTACCCTCTTGCGCCCCACCGAAAACGAATGGACCAACCAGCAGGTCATCGAAGTACAGGGACGCATCACTCCCAATGGCGAAGTGACCATCAATCAGCAAAAAGTCCAGACTACCGAAGACGGCTTCTTCAAGCACCAGGTGATGCTGAACGCCGGCGCCAATCTGCTACACATCGAAGCCAAAGACGAACTCGGCAATATCACCAGCATCAACCGCACGGTGTACTTCAAAACCGGCGCGGCGGCCATTCAGTTGAACGTGGAAGACGGGGCAATTCTCACCAGTTCCACCCTGCAACTGGTGGGCAAGGTCGAACCGGGCAGCCGCGTCTCGGTCAACGGCCAACAAGTGAATGTGGGCATGTTGGGTGATTTTCAGGTGGCGTTGCCCTTGCTGGAGGGGCAAAACGTCATCGAAATTCAGTCCATTGACCAGGCAGGCAATACCAGCCGCGTCACGCGCAACATCTCTTACAACCCCAACCTGGGACGCGAAGCGAACTGGAATCAGGTGGGAGCAAACTTCAGCCAGGCGCCCTGGCTGGTTATCCCGGCCCTCGTTCTAACGCTGATGGTCTTGGGCTTCCTTTACTGGCGACGCAACCATGTGGAACTGGCGCTTTCGGTCAACCAGACCACCTTTGCGCCCGGCCTGCCCGCCGAAAACAGCGTGCTGGAAATCTACCTGGATTTGAGCCAGACCGCCCGCGTGACGCTGGAAGTATTGGACGGACAGGGCTACCCGCGCGCCACGCTCCTGCGGCAACGCCGCAAAATGGGACGGCGGCACGTCATTCCCTGGAACGGACTGGACGACCAGGCGCGCCTGTTGCCACCCGGCAGTTACACCATCCGCGCCGAAGCAGGCAGCCCGCCCCTGCAAGCCACCTGCACGCTTCCGCTACAAATCGAACGAAAGGGCGTCGGCAGCAGCGCCCAGCCGGTAGGGACGCGCCAAACCGTTGGGAGCGACTGGCGGCGCTGACAGGGAGAAACCGTTTGCTCACGCCAAATTCCCTGGTCCTGGTCTGTCTGCTCCCCACCCCGCGCGATTTGGAACTGGCGCGCCTCCTGGGCTGGTACCGCATTCCCCTCAAATCGGCCCCCAAAGTAGTGGCGGTGGATTACCTGGCCTTTTACCAGCCTGCCAGTTTTGGCGAGCAAGGCGGTCAAATCCAATATGTCGCCGAGGTACGCGGCCACGAACTGACCACCCGCGCCGAACTCTTGCGCGATGAACCCGAACACCCGCGCGCACGCGAGGAATACTTCAAACTCCAGTTGGGGCCACTGGAACGACTCAAAACGCCGGTTAAGGCCGAAAAATGGCGGCGAATCACCTTCTTTTACACCACCGGCGAATATCTGCTGCGCGCCCAAACCCTCAAAGACCTGATACTAGAGGGCGAAGAACGTCAACTGCTCTGGCATTCCTTGCGCGAACGCGCCGAAAACGAACCGCTTTACCACACCAACCTGCCCGAAGCAGACCTGCCGCCCGATGTGCTGCTGGTGCTATTGGGAATTAAAGAACTGGCGACGCCCTACCACGTCAGGAAAAACCATCAAACTCTTTAGCCAGCTTTCTTTCCGCCATCCGCGCCTTTCAGAAAATCTTTGAGCCGGCGCGCGACCAGCGTTATCTTATCCTGCAAACCGAGGACCGTATGCCCAACCTGCCGCGGTGGATGCTGTGGAAACCCATCCGCCACTGGGTGCGTGAAACGGGCATGTACCCGCCCACCTACCACCCCGTGCCAAGGATTCTGGCCTCGCGCAAAGAACGGGTGGAACTGTTCGCGCGGTACTGGGCAAAATACGTCGGCGGCGGGGAACTGGTTTTCACCCGCTCCAAGCAGGGACGCGCCATCTTACTGGCCGCCCGCGCCCAGCAGCGGCCAAAAGTGAAGCAACAAGCCTTCGAAACCTGGAGATAAGACTATGAGTCTCCCCCCCTCCAACGAGCCGGTCTGGACTTTTCGCGGCTATCAACTGAAGGCCAGCGAATTTACGACCGCGATGGTACATCTCTTCCGCGCCGAAGTGCAGCGCGCCAACGTCTGGCGGCAGCGGTTGGATACCACCACCAACTGGGCAGTCGTCACCACTGGCGCAGCTATTTCGTTTGCCTTTACTCAAAGCGGCGGGCATCCGGTCATCTTGCTTAACATTCTACTGGTCACTATCTTTCTCATCATGGAAACGCGCCGTTACCGCTACTACGAACTTTGGGCCGCGCGCGTGCGCCTGATGGAAACGGACTTCTTCGCGGCCATGCTCGTGCCGCCTTTTCACCCCGCGCCCGATTGGGCTGAATCGCTGGCCGAAAACCTGCTCACCCCGCACTTCCCCATCTCCCACTGGGAAGCCTTTGGCCGCCGCCTGCGCCGAAACTATCTCTGGATTTACGCCATCGTGGGCCTGGCCTGGCTGGGGAATCTGTGGTTCCTGCCTATCCCTGCTCAAGACTATCACGAAGCCCTCTCCCGCGCCGCGCTCGGACACATTTCCGGCGAATGGACAACCACCTTCGTTGCAGCATTCTTTCTGACCATGGGGCTGATTGCGGTCTTCACCGCCCGTTTGCAGGAAGCCCCCGGCGAAGTGTTGCCGCGCTACGGCGCAGAGAAACCACCCGAAGGCGCTTCCCGCCCACGCAGAGGGGTAGCCTGGTTCCGGCCTTCGGCGCGGCGAGAGCAAAACCTGGCGCTCATCATCACCGAGCAGGCCGAAAGCGTTTGCCAGCGCATCCTGACCGATATGCGGCGCGGCGTGACCACCCTGCCCGGCAAAGGAGCCTACACCGGCCAGGAACGCGCCGTGCTGATGGTGGCGCTCACCGTCACCGAGTTTGCTCAACTCAAAGCCATTGTGGCCGAACTCGACCCCAACGCCTTCGTCATCATCTCGCCGGTGAAGAGCATCTTTGGGCGCGGATTTTCGCCCTTACAACCAGAGTAAACCAGCCGTTACCAATCAGGCGAATAGCCGCCTGCCTCATACATAAAGCTGAAATATTGGCGGGCAAGGGCCCCATCCTGTTCACGAACCTGAAAACGATTGATTTGATACCCGGCAATACTGGTCAGGTACTCCTTCCAGCGCGGAAGCACCTCACGCGCCGAAAGCCCCAGCGCTTCATAAATGCGCTGCAATTCATGCAAAGGGTCTGCCACCAGGTCTTCATAACGCACCGAAACCAGCCGGTGCGACGGAATGAGCGCTTTGTCTTCCAGCCACTGACGCATAGACTCAGTGAAAACATATAACTCATCTTGCATCACTTCATCCCGGTCATACGGTTGTAAATGATGCATAGCAAGCAATACTTTTTCTAAATGGCGGTAAGAAAGCCAGGTTCGCAGTGGGCGGCGAATGATTTCAATAAAACGCGCTTCGGGGAACAGTTTGAGCAGTTCTCGCGTGCGGGTCAGGTTGGTGGGCGATTTCAGCACCAATTGCCTGCCGCCTTGCATATAACTTGTCTGACGTAACACCCAAAAGTAGGCCGAACGCCATTCTTCGTACTCTTGCGGCGTGAGTGTACGCAGACGCATGTACTTCTCATACAAAAAACGCATTTGACGTGGAAAAAACCAATAATTGTAGTAACTGTGCGGCGTCAGGTTGGCAACGGCCAGTTCTTCCTCCTGCGGCATATCCAGTTCCACCCGCATATTGTCAAACAAGCGCGTAGGAGGCATGACTTTGGAGAACAACCGGCGCATGACCGCCTGGTTTTTTATCACAAAACTGGGAGCCAGGCATTGCAGAGTGGTCGCATACCCCAGGTTGGGGTCTAACCCCATCAGATTGTGCAGGTGGGTTGTGCCACTGCGCCACAACCCCATAATAAAAATTGGCTGTGGGTGAAGAGGCGCGCGCGCCACCACATCACGATATTCCCGCTCCTCCTGCCAGCGTAAAGGCTCAACCAGCCAACCAGAAAGCTGCATCCGCGCCAGGCGTGGCCAATAACGCGGCGGAACGCGCGGATTTTGGCTTAAAATCCGCCTCCAATTGGGGGGCGGGTTGAACAAATACATGTGCGCAAAAGTTTCGAGTTTGCTCATCGGAACGCCTTAATGTGAAATGAGTGCATATTATAATTTTGCCATTCTGGCTTGCCTTCGCAAATTTACCCAATTTTGAGAAAAACTTCGCCAAACAGTTCTGTAAGGAGCCTCCCATGAAAACGCTCATCCAAAACGGAACGCTCATCACGGCTTCGGAAACCTTCGAAGCCGATATCCTCATCGAGGATGAGCAAATTCGCGCCATCCTTGCCCCTCAATCGGAACTCGCGCCCGCCGCGAATATGGAAATTGTGGATGCCACCGGCAAATTTATCACCCCCGGCGGCATTGACCCACACTGCCACTTTGACCTGCCCATGTTCGGCACGGTCTCCTCTGATGACCATTACACCGGCCACAAAGCCGCCGCGTTTGGTGGAACAACGACCGTGATGGATTTTGTCGTCCAGGAGCAACAAGGCTTTCAGTACTCGGTTGATTTGTGGCTAGAAAAAGCCGCCAAAGCCGCGGTAGATTACTCCTTCCACATGAACCTGACCCGCTTCGATGAACAAATCGCCGCTGAAATCCCGCTCCTGCGCGAGATGGGAATCACCACCCTGAAGGTCTTTACTGCCTATAACGGACGCCTGCGCCTGGACGATGGCAGCATCTTCAAAGCCCTGCGAATTGCCAGAGAAAATGGAATGCTCGTCATGGCGCACTGCGAAAATGGAGATATTATCGAAACGCTCATTCCCGAAGCGCTGGCGGCGGGTCACACCTCGCCCGAATGGCATGCGCGCACCCGTCCGGCCTGGAGCGCGGTTGAATCCACCTTGCGAATGGCAGCCATGTCCAAAGAAACCGGCGCGCCGGTTTATATCGTCCACATGAACACCGGCGGCGAGGCCGATATGCTCACCTATGCCCGGCAACATGGCGCTCCAGTCATGGGCGAGACCTGCCCTCCCTACCTGTTTTTCACCCTCGAACACTTACAACGCCCCGACGGCGCCAAGTGGATTTGCTCCCCACCCATGCGCACCGCTGCCGACAACGCCCGCCTGTGGGACGCGCTCTCCAGGGACGAAATCCAGACCATAGGCACCGACCACTGCCCCTTCTTTTTCGACGGCGCAAAGCCAATTCTCTACGAGGGAAAAGAAATCGCCATCCCCGGCAAGGAACTGGGCCGGGAGGACTTCACCAAAATCCCCAACGGACTGCCCGGCGTGCAAGACCGCCTGCCCATTTTATGGACCTACGGCGTGCGGGCCGGGAAAATCACCCCCAACCAGTTCGTAGCACTTACCAGCACCAACCCGGCCAAAATTTTTGGCCTGTATCCGCGCAAAGGCGCGCTGCTACCTGGCTCTGATGCTGATATTGTGATTTGGAATCCGGAAAAAAGAGTCAAGCACGGGGTGGCCTACTCGCACCAGCGCACCGATTACAACCTGTACGAAGGCTGGGAACTGACTGGCTACCCTGAAAAAGTTTTCCTGCGCGGCAAACTCATTGTTGACGGAGAAAATTGGCTTGGAAAGCGCGGCAACGGGCGGTTTTTGAAACGAGAAACAGGACAAGTGATTTGAATAACACAGTCAACACAACTTAAATCACACCCATCTGCCGTCCAACACGCTCGAACAATTCCAGCGCCCGGTTGATTTGTTCGTCAGTATGAGTTGCCATGTAGCTGGTGCGCAGGAGTTGACGGCCCTCTGGTACGGCAGGAGAAAGCACCGGGTTGACGAACAACCCGGCCTCAAAGAGCGCTTTCCAGGTCAGGAGCGTGCGCATATCATCGCCAATGATGATGGGGACAACGGGGGTCTGCGAGTTGCCGATGTTGAATCCCAACCGGCGCAGCTCGTTGCGCACTCGTTCGGCAATCTGGTTGACACGCTGCACCCGCTCCGGCTCCTCGCGCATCACCTGAAGAGCAGCCAGCACTGCCGCCGCGTTGGGGGCTGGAATGCTGGCGCTGAAAATGAGGGAACGGGCGTGATGTTTAATGTAATGAATCACGTCCGCATCCCCGGCTACGAACCCGCCCAGCGAGGCAAATGACTTGCTGAAGGTGGACATCACTAAATCCACTTCGTCCGTCATCCCAAAATGCGCGGCAGTCCCGCGCCCGCAGCCCAAAACGCCCATTGCATGGGCATCGTCTACCATCAGACGCGCGCCATATTTTTTGCAGACCGGCGCAAGTTCTGGCAAGGGAGCAATATCGCCTTCCATGCTGAACAGGCCATCCACAACCACCAGCTTGCCCTTGTCCGCAGGAATGCCAGAGAGAACACGCTCTAAATCCTTTGCATCGCTGTGCCGAAAACGCTTCGTCTCCCCCCAACTCAGCCGCGCCCCATCGATAATACTGGCATGGTCGAGCTTATCCAGCACCACCACATCAGAACGACAAACCAGAGCGCTGATTGCGCCAAAGTTGGCCTGCATTCCGGTTGAGAAAACCAATGCGGCGGGCTTGTCTACCCAGTCGGCCAGTTCGCGCTCCAGCCGCTCGTGCAATTCCAGGGTTCCATTCAAAAAGCGTGAACCAGTACAACTCGTTCCATAACGCTGAATCGCATCCAGCGCGGCTTGCTTGACCTTCGGGTGAGTGGTCAGGCCTAGATAATTGTTCGACCCGCACATCAGCAGACGACGTCCCTGATACGTCACTTCTGTGCCTTCGTTCTCGTTGAGAGGAATGAAATAGGGATAGTAGCCCTGTTCGATGGCTGTTTTTGCTTCGGTAAACTGCGAACACTTCTCGAAGATGTCCATGGGTGCTCCAGAGGTCAATGAGGTTTGGAACTGCCTGCCATGGCATCCAAAACCGCAAACACCAGGCCTTTGGGCAGGAATTTGTTAAGAAGATAAATCAGACGCATATCAAGGGATGTGAAAATGGCATATCGCCCCGCCTGGGCCTGTTGAACAATCGCGCGGGCAACCTGACTGGCTTCGAGCGGGGCCGATGTCCCAGAGATGGCTTTCGTCTCTGGCGGCTTGAAGCGGTTTTCGTATTCCAACTGCGGAGTTTTCGTATCCGATGGATACGCAACCGATACGCGAATGTGATACCGCTTCATTTCGGCGCGCAAGGCATCCGAAAACCCTGCCACCGCAAATTTGGATGCGCCATAAGCAGTATAACCGAACACCCCCAGGAAACCCGCCGCCGAGGAAATATTAATGATATGCCCGCTGCGGCGCGACATCATGCCTGGCAAAATGGCCTTGACGGCATAAACGGTGGCAAAGTAATTGGCATCCATCATCCAGCGGAATATCGAAGGGTCGAGCTGCTCCACATAACCGGGATGGGCTGCGCCTGCCGCGTTGACCAGAACATCGGGAACACCTGCCTGGCGGATGGCGTTGTCGAGCGCCGGGAAAGCCTGTTCTGGCTGACTTAAATCCACGCAGGTCATGCCAAAACGTTGCTCTGACCGAAGAGCTGCAGCGCGAACGCTCTCCAGCGCGGTTTCCAACACATTCTGGCGGCGCGCCAACAACCAGGTGTCAGCGCCCTGCGCAGCAGCCATGCGCGCGATTTCCAGGCCAATCCCGCTCGAGCCACCCGTCACAAAGACTAATTGTTCGTTCCAGGAAGGCATGCAAGCAATTCCCTCAGTCGTGGATATTCCGCATACACGCCGCGATAGCGCTCCGGCAAAAGGGCCGCAATCCGGCACATAATTTCATCCGTGGCCGCTTTAAGCGACTGGTCGCGATTCTCTCTGGAAAGCGGCGGTATAACAAAGGGAGCGCCGCCTGTCAGTGTGACTTTTGACTTTCGAAACCGTTTGAGATTTCCCAGAATGACTTTATCCTCCGTCCCCGTAATGGCCACCGGCACAACCGGAAATCCAGAGCGCGCTGCCAGGTAAGCCACGCCTGGTTTGGCCTCAATTAACGCCCCGGTACGTGAGCGGGTCCCTTCGGGAGCAATCACCAGGGCATTGCCTGCTTCCATCAAGTCAATCATTTTACGCAGGGCTTTCAAATCAGGGTTGAAGCGGTCCACAAATAGAAAATTGAGATGCTTTCCCAAAAAACGGATGAAAGAATTCTTCTCCCATTTTTCACCCACAGGGATGAACATATCAAAACGGTCAAACACATAGTGAAACATGGCGATGTCAATGATACCGATATGGTTGGTGGCAATCACAAAGGCGCCATGTTCCGGCACGTTCTCCCTGCCAGTCACTTCGATATCGGCAATCAGGTCAAAGACAAAACGTATCAGCCACTTCAGGAAATTTCTCATCAGGCGGTCTCGGCTTGTTTGGGCTGGGGGTGCAGGGTGGAGGCTTCCGATTTCAAAATCTGCGCCAGACGGGGGTGATTGGCATAAACGCCGCGATATTTTTCCGGCAGCATGGCAGCAATCCGGCACATGATGTCATCTGTCGCCGCATCCAGTGCCTGTTCACGCGCCAACGCCTCATCCAGTTTGACCTGAATGGGTGTGCCAGCCCGAACAACGATGCGCGAACGACGCAGACGCTTGAGATTTTCCCGGACGAGGCGGTCTTCCGTACCTGTCATGGCCACCGGAACAACCGGCGCGCCGGTCTTTGCCGCAAAAAAAGCCACGCCTGAATGCGCCCGCTGAAGAGACTCTGTTTTTGAGCGCGTTCCCTCAGGCGCAATCACGAAAATCCCGCCTTTTTTCATGCGCCGCAGAATCTCGCGAATGGCCGCAAGGTCTGCATCGAAACGGTTGATAAAAAACCCGCCCAACGAGCGTACAAGCGGGCCATAAAACCAATGCGCCTTGTACTTTTCGGCCACTGGCATAATCACATCCTCGCGGTCAATGGCATAATAGAGGATGGCTGAATCAAGGCGGCCCAGGTGATTGGAGGCCAAAATGAACCCGCCCTGTGGCAGATTTTCAATCCCGTGAATTTCCACCCGGGCAAGGATGGGCAATACAATCCGAACCAGAATACGAAACCATTTTTGCATGGGTCGAATTTTATGCTGATTCTATGAAAATCGCCACTTAAAAACAAACCCGGAAGTCGCCTTCCGGGGATGCAACAGCTTGTTACCATCTACTTTCAGGGGAGCCATATTTCTCAACAACCGCCTGAAAAATTTTCCCATCCATCACCGAAATGTTAACAATCTCAAACCCGACATTATGCACGAAGGGGTCCATCGAATCAGGCTTGCACCACTTACTGCGGGCGATAAAAACGATGTAAGGCTTGTCTGAAACATCGCTGGTCAAGTCCATGCGCAAGCGGAAATCCGTTTCCACTGGCAAAGGCTGAGAACAGTCTAATTTGAACCCACGTGGACTGATATCCGCAAGGTGACCGACCAGATGTTCCGTCTTATCATCCACAACGCGCATGTAATACGAAAAATTGCGACGAGGCGTCGTTCTGCGTTCCGCCATATTATTTGTCCTTTCTAGCGAGCGACATTTCTAGTATAGGACAAGAAAGCAAGAAGTTCAACCCTTTTGAGTAAAACATTTATTCAACTTTTAAGATGTGCGTCAAAATCGTCGCGCCGCTGCCGCCAATATTCTGGGCCATGCCCACTTTCGCGCCGTCCACCTGGGTCGCGCCACACTCGCCGCGCAATTGCTGAATCACCTCAACAATTTGATACATGCCGGTTGCGCCCACCGGGTGACCGCGCGCTTTAAGCCCGCCCCGGGTACAGACCGGAATGCGGCCTGTCACCTGTATTTCGTTATCCAGGCCGAGTCTGGGTCCCTGGCCGCGCTCGGCAAAGCCGCAGGCTTCCAGCGAAAGCGCCGACATAATTGAAAAAGCATCGTGCAATTCAAAGACATCAATGTCCTCCACGCCAACCCCGGCCATCTGGTAAGCGCGCTTCGCCGATTCGTAAGCCGCTGAGAGAAAAAGCGGGGCGCGGCGGCTATGAACCGCGATTGAATCTGTGGCCGAGGCCGAGCCCGCTACCAGCACGCGCGGACGGCCCGGCATAGGCAGCACCTTTTCTGCCGGAACGAGAATCGCCGCTGCCGCGCCATCGCCAATCGGGGAGGCATCCAGCAGATTAATGGGCGTGGCCACCATTGCTGATTTCTCGAACTGCTCCAGCGTAATCTTCTCGCGCAGGCGCGCGTTGGGGTTGTGAACGGCATTGGCATGCGCGTTGATGGAAAATGGGGCAAAATCGGCATGTTTCCAGCCATATTCGTACATATAGCGGCGCATCACCAGGGCATTCAGGCCCACAAACGAGACTCCCTGCTCTACCTCGTAATCGGCATCGGCGGCGGTTGCCAACGCGGCAGTGACATCGTGACCAGCCATATCCGTCATCTTTTCAACGCCCAGCGCCACTGCCACTTCCACCTCGCCCGAAGCAACCGCCATCAACGCGGCGCGGAAAGCTGCCGCGCCAGAACCACAAGCCGCCTCAACTTTCACGGCTTCTTTATGCCACATCCCAGCCCAATCCGAGAAGAACGTGCCAAGTTGGTTTTGACCGCTTACCAGCGGGGAAAGCATGTTTCCGACGTATAACGCATCGGCTTGTTCCAGGCCAGCATCAGCCATAGCCGCAAAAATGGCCTCGCCGCCAATCTCACGCAGCGATTTGTCCCAATGTTCATCCACGGGGGTCTGTCCAATTCCAAGTACTGCAACAGGTCGCATAGATATTTTTCTCTCCTTAAGGTTTTGAAGCGCGCTGTCTATGTCATAAAAAAGAGACGGTTTACTTTAAAAACTATTCTATCTTGTTCGCCTGTCAGGAACTATCCAAAACGCAGAAAGTTATTTCTTGGGTAAGAGACGTAACAAAACCACCATGCCCGTCAATAGAAAAGCACCCAAACACAAAAGCCCAGCTGCCACCCCTGTCATACCCAGCCCGGTAAAGAGTGTATTACGAAGGCGCGCCGCATCTTTTTCGCCCGGCTGGACTTCAAAGCTCAGGTAGGCTGCCCGCTCGATGCGATTGTTTTGAGTGGTCATGCCAACTACCAACACATCCACCGTATAAAGACCTGCCTGGTCAGGGATGTAAACAGCGGAAAATTCCTGCGCGTTAGGAAGTAAATCCACCTGTTCGGTGCTGCCATCCGGTTTGCGCAAAAAAGCCCGCGCCGAATCCACCTCAAAAGATTGCCCGTCCACCTTCAGGCTGGCCGAGATGTTAACCGCTTCACCCAGCGCCAGAATGGTAGGGTCAGCCTGCGCCGAGAGCATTGCGCCCCCAATATAACGAGCCAACAGGGCAAAATCGGCGCCTATAGCGGGTGTGTGGTCCGTAGGAAGTACTTTGATAACCCAGGCGCCAGGTTTGGGTTCGGCAAATCCATATCCCAGGTAAATCATTAGTTCAGGGTCATCCACTTTAACTAACCCATTTTTCTGAGGGTCAAGGGCAATGACATTACCACTCGCGCCACGCACCTCAATTTGGAGCGAACGCGTGTTATCGAACATGCTGAAATTAGCCAACTTTACATTTGGGTCAATCGAAATGGTTATCTCCTGCGATTGGCCGGGGTTGACATGCCCAGTAAAAATGCGGCTAAATTGCTCCGGTGCTGATTGCATCGATGGCGCGGCGGGGTCAGGACGTGGTTCGAATGCTTCTGAACTGGCCTGCAAAAGAGGCTTAACTGCCTGGTCAAACACAATACGACTGGATGTCAGGTCGTTGTGTATGAGCGGGATGCGCTGAACGCTATCAAGCAAAATAGAAGTAGCGCTATCCAGGCCTACTACAGTATCGGAAGGAACATTGGTGCAGGGTGATGCAATTGGCTCTATCAGGCGCGTTCCGGCTATCATGTGAAAAGGCACACCGCGACGGCGTACAATTTGCTGATTGAAGATGCCCTCCATATAGGCTGGTTGAATTTCAATAGCAGCCGGCAACAGATACCCTAAAGCCGCTACCGGAAAGACGCAGGCTGAGCCTGCATGAGGCGTGCCAAGAAAAATGACCTGCGCAACGTTATCAGTTTCCATCACCCGGTCAAGATAATAGCGGGTAATCATGCCCCCCATGCTGTGAACCAACAAATCAACCTGCTCGGCTCCAGTTTTCTGTTGAACAGCAGCAATATACTGTCCCAAGATGACTGCATTCTGCGCAATAGAGTTGGTTCGGCCCTCGGGATGGAAAGGGTTGCCCGTATTCAACACGCCTGGCACCTGCCCATCACCCACCGCAAAGCCCGGCACACCAATCGAGGCCAGGTAGCCATCATCGCCAAGATAAGATTGCCAGGTTGTCCAGTTGGAGATAAAACCATGCACCATCACCACCGGGCGCGGCGCTACATCTATCACCGTTTCGCCTGGTAGCGAGAGACCGCGCACCTTTGCAGTAAGACGAGCCTCCGGCAGCCAATACCAACCGAACGCCGAAAAGCGCTCACTCAGACACGAATCTCCGCCCATCTTAACCGTACAGGCCGCAATGGCGCTTTCTATCCCCGAAATGAAAAATTCAACCGGAGTAGCATCGGTCGTTGTAACAGGTAAAACCGCTTGCAATTGAATCTCATCGCCATCGGTAATCCGGTTCTTAATTTGCCCATTGCGCCCCACAACATGCACCCCTGTTGCAGATTGCCCGTTGACCGGCTGGCTCGGAAACAACAACAGCAGCAGCAAAATTAATAGGAAATGTAACTTATTCATTGCGCCACCTCCAAATAGAACAAGCATATTATACTTTTCAGGTCTATTTTATACATAATTACACCGTTCTTAAAGTTCGCAGGCAGCCCTCCCGAATGAGACGCAGTAGTATCCATCTGACGATAAAACTGGTAAACTTTTGGCAAAATAAACGAGGTTGCCATGCAACTCGACCATAAAAACATCATCCTGACTGGCGCGGCCTCTGGCATTGGGCGCGCCCTGCTCAATCTGTTGGTGGAATTCCCGGCCCAACTCATGGCCGTTGATAAGGATTCCGCTGGGCTGAAAGACCTGCCTGACGGCAAGGCGGAAATCATCCCGCATAACTGCGACCTGTCGCAGCCGCAAGCCGTTGACATGCTGTTCGAGCAGGCCATCCAAAAACTCGGTTCAATTGACCTGTTCATTGCCAATGCCGGATTCGCCTATTACGAAAAGATTGAAACGGCAGATTGGGCGCATATCGAGCAGATTTACCGCGTGAATGTCTTTTCTCCACTGTACGCGCTTGAAAAAATGCGCATTTTGAACAACGGGCGCCCGCACAAAGTGGTCATTATTGCCTCGGCCATGAGTTTTCTGGGCCTGCCCGGTTACGCGCTATACAGTTCCACCAAAGCCGCGCTACACCGCTTTGCAGAAGCCTATCGTTACGAGATGAATGACCCCTCCTGTCTGATGTTGGTTTACCCCATTGGGACCCGCACAGCCTTTTTCAGCGCGGCCTCGCGCGCCCATCCCGCGCCTCAAACCTGGCCAACGCAAACCGCTGAACAGGTGGCGCGCGCTATTCTGCACGGAATCCAGCGCAACAGCCAGTCCGTCTTTCCATTTGAAGCCTTTCGTCTCTTTCTGGCCTTCCCATTCCTGGGAAAACTGGAACAGGCCATCGAATCCTGGCGTTTGAAAAAATGGTTGCGGAATGCCGTATAATATTTCCATGCATCAAAAAATCATCTCCGCTATCTGGATAGTCCTGCTCTCTTTTCTGGCTGCCTGCCGTTCTGACTCGCAAACCACCCTGCCGCTTTCTCCTTCGACCGCCGCGCCACCCACTGCCACCCGCGCGCCGCGCCCCACCCTTACCCCCATCCCGCCTCCCACCCGGCGCGCCACCATCACTCCAGAGCCAGGCAACACGCCCATTTCCGTCACCGTTACTCCAAATTGGAATCCGGCGGGAGAGCGCATCACTATCCAAACGGAAGATGGATTGGAACTGGTGGGATATTATTACATTGCCCCCCAACCCAACTCACCCGTAGTCATTCTGATGCACCAGTTCGGCAGCAGCCAGGCCCAGGCCTGGCCCATTAGCGACCTGATTCCCTGGCTGCAGAATTATCCGGTCAAAAGCGAAAATCCGCCTGAGCCAACCCTCAGCGCGCAGGGAAAACTACCGCTGATGCCTGCTGAAATTCATTTCAACGTTCTGACCTTTGATTTTCGGGGGCATGGCGAAAGCCCAGGCCAGGTTATCCCATACATCACTGACGATGCGCAACGCGGCTACTTGCTCGATGCCAAAGCGGCCTATGCACGTGCCGCATCGCTGCCTAACGCTGACCCCACCCGCATCATCGGAATTGGCACCAGCATCGGCGCCGATGCCGTTGTGAATGCCTGTGAGCAGGGCTGCGTTGGCGCCTTTGCCATTTCGCCAGGCAGTCACCTCGGCGTAGATTGGACAGCCAGCGCCTATCGCGTCTCAAATGCTGGCAAACCAGTCCGTTGCATGTATTCTTTCAACGATGGAAATACAGCCGCTACCTGCGCAAGCCTGCCCGTAAATACATATTATCGCATCGCAGGCTACGAAGGCAAAAAACATGGACAAGATTTCCTGGTTCCACGCAAAATGGAAGCGGATTTTGGCCAAATCCTGCTGGAGTTTTTGCTGGCGGCGGCAAACCGCTAAGATGATTTGCTTTGATATGCTATGATTATGCGCGTAATTTAATCGAGCAAATAAAATAGAAGCAACATTTTATGAGGTAGGCTTATGAACCCCACCTATTTACCCCGCAAACAACTGCCATCACCCAAAGAAATTATCCCACGCGCCTTTCCCGGAATCAGTCAACTGGAAATTGATGAACTTCTCAACCGCAGCCAGGTCAGAAATTATGCCAAAGGGTTTGTTCTTACGCAAGAAGGCAAAATCGAGTCAAAGTTTTACATCTTGCTCGATGGGCGGGTAAGCGTCACAAAAACTATCAATAACATCGACCAGCGGCATCTCAAAGAACTGGAAGCCGGGGACTTTTTCGGCGAGATGGCACTTATCCACAACGCCCCACGCGCTGCCACTGTAACCGCCCTGGAACCTGTTACAGTTCTGGAAATCGACCGCGAGGACTTCGACCGCGTCTTGCGGCGCTCCTCCAGCGTGGCGATGGCCATGGTGCGCGAAATTTCCAGCCGCTTGCGCGAAAACGACGAAATGGCCATTGAAGACCTGCGGATGCGTGCCAGCGAACTGGCCGAGGCCTACCAGAAACTCGCCGAGCAAGAACTGGCACGGCGCGAGTTCCTGACCAACATCGCCCACGAACTGCGCACCCCCTTGATGGCCGCCGGTGGGTTCCTGCAACTCATTCAAAAAGGACTCATTACCCCCGAAAAAATGCCTGGTGCAATTGAGAAAATCGCTCGAAACATCGGGCAAATTACCACCCTGGTCAACGACATCTTGTTTTTACAGGAAATGGACCTCATTTTGCCAAAATTCCAACCTGTAGATATGAAAATGATTGCCAGGGATGTGGTCGATGCTTTCCAGGAAAAGGCCGCTGCCAACCTGGTCACCCTGCACCTGGAAACTACACCCCAAATTCCCACCATCTCTGGAGACCCCAAAACGCTGGAGCGCGCCCTGGCTGCGTTGGTCGACAACGCCATCAAATTTAGCCCCGATGGCGGACAGGTAACTGTTTCAGTCCACGAAGGCGATGGCGCAGTCATCGTAGATGTCATAGACACCGGCATTGGCATCGAAAAAGAGCGCATTCCACGCATTTTCGACCGTTTTTATCACCTCGAACAAAGCGGCGACAATTTATTCGACGGCATTGGACTGGGACTTGCCATCACCCAGCAAGTCATCAAACAACATAACGGACGTCTGACCGTCGAAAGCGAACCCGGAAAAGGCAGCACCTTCAGCATTCATCTCAAAGTGATGAAAGTAGTGTTTTAAAAAACTCGAGATTCGCAAGTCAGCATTCAAGCCTTGAATCACAAATCACGAAACACCACCCTCAACTGCCCTTCTTCATAAAATGACTTTGCGCAAAAGGGCGAAGCGCTGGGCTGCATCGATAAAACTTTTTCAATCAGCACCGGGCCATCATCCACCAGCGGAATATCTGGCAACCGTTCAAGCGGAATCCATTCCGGCTTTCCCTCGTGCGTCGAGAGCAGTTCACCCGAAAGATAATCCCCACCAAAAATGTGCAGTTCAATGCCAACCTCTTCGCCCGTATCGACCAGCAAGACTCCGCACAAGCGCAATTTCGCCGTTATCCCGGCTTCTTCGAGGAGTTCACGGTGCGCCGCCGTCAACGAATCCTCGCCGCGTTCGATGTGACCGCCCAAACCATTATAACGGCCTGTCCAACGGGTCACCTTGCCGTTGCGCGGCGCAATTTTCAGCAAGAGAATCTCATTGCCTCGCGTCACAAACACAACCACGCGCGGAATGACCATATAACGAGAACGGTTGATATTTTGTTCTTCAGGCATAGGAAGGCTCCATAAACAAAAAGCCCCGGGCTGCCCCGAGGCTTTCTTTTTTTACTGGCTTACCAGGGCGCGGACTTCATCCAGCCGCCCGGCAGAACCGAGTTTCTCGTTCTTGTGAGCGATAAATTTGGCATATTCAGCCATAAAGACCTTGCCAATCGGCCGCAAGTCGAATTCGGAGGGCTTATCGCGGAAATATTCGCGGTGAACGCGCGTCCAGACCAGGCGGCCATCGGTATCAATGTTAACTTTGGTCACGCCTAGCGTGGCAGCGCGGGCAAATTCATCCTCGTTAACACCTTTTGCGCCTTTCAAATCACCACCTGCCGCATTAATGCGCGCCACTTCTTCTTGCGGCACAGAGCTGGAGCCGTGCATCACCAGGGGGAACCCGGGAAGCCGCTGCTGAATCATTTCCAGCACATCGAAACGCAAACCCTGATTCCCGGTAAACTTGAACGCGCCATGGCTGGTGCCAATCGCGCAAGCCAGCGAATCACAGCCGGTCAACTCCACGAACTGCTTGGCCTGGTCGGGGTCGGTGAGGTGCGCATTCGATTCATCCACACTGACATGCTCTTCCACGCCGCCCAGTTGACCCAGTTCAGCCTCGACAACAATCCCCCGCGCGTGAGCGGCTTCCACCACCCGGCGGGTGATTTCTACATTTTTCTCGAACGGTTCGTGGCTGGCATCAATCATCACAGACGAATAGAAACCGCTATTGATACAGTCGTAGCAGGTTTCCTCATCGCCATGGTCGAGATGGACGGCGAAAATCGCTTCCGGAAAGACCTCATCCGCAGAGCGAATCAGGCCTTCAAGCATCTTCTTATGCGTATACGAGCGCGCGCCTTTGCTAATCTGGATGATAAACGGGGCTTTACTCTCCAGGTTGCCCCGGAACAAGCCCATTGTCTGTTCCAGGTTATTGATGTTATACGCGCCAATTGCGTACTTGCCATAAGCGGCTTCAAATAACTTTTTAGTTGTAACAATCATGGGAGTATCCTCTCTTTCAAAAATTGACCCGTCCGAGCGGGGCGAAATGCAACTTTGCGTTTGAGCCTGCGTAAATGATGATGTAGCCCGCTTGATTATACCCACAAATACAGGCTATAATGAACAAAATCGTGCCAACTCACCTTTCCAGGAGGAACTCATGAGCGACTATTTCGGACGTGTGACCAGCGACCAGGACCCTTTCAAAAAACTGGCCTCCTACATCCCTGGCTTTAGCGGATACATCGAGCGGCAGAACCGCCGCGCCGCCGACAAACTATTGCGCGATGCAGTTGCGCGCCGTTACGAAGAACTCTACAAGCGACTCTCCGCCCTGCAAACCGACCTGATTAGTCAGAGCAACCTCGAATTCGTGGATGACCTGGAAAAAGCCGCGCTGCTGATGCGCACCTTTACCGACAAAATTCGCAACGCCACCTACGGTTATTCCGGCCTGTTCGACGCTGTAAAAATCAACGAACAAGAACTGGCCCAGCTCTACGCCTTTGACAACGCTTTCTTCGACCTCGGCGACCAAATCAGCGCCGCGCTGGATACCGTCGAGCAGTCGCTCAACAACCCCGAAGCCCTGCCAGCCGCCATCCGAAACCTGACCTCTCTCAACCGTGAGGCCGTTAACACCTTCGACCGCCGCTACGAAGTCGTCAGCGGGGCGAAGTAACCCCCATAAACACTCAAGAGGCTGTCATCTCTCCAATGACAGCCTCTTTTCCAAATGGTATAATCACCCCACGTAGCAATTCAGGAGCATCGGAATGACGGATACCCTGTAGACATCCACCGCTTTTTTGGGGTACGACCCGCTTATTTGCTTTTAAGCCGGGGGCGTTGGCCCCCGGTTTTCGTTTTTCTACAGGACATCACCCATGCTTACTGCTCACCAACTCACCAAATCCTACGGCATCCAAACCATCTTACAAGACATCTCCTTCAGCGTCAGCGCAGGCGACCGGATTGGCTTAATCGGCCCCAACGGCTGCGGCAAATCGACGCTGATGCGCCTGCTGGCTGGTCTTGAAACGCCTGATTCGGGAAAAATTGCCCTAACCGTCCCCCATTTAAGGGTCGGATACCTGGCCCAGGGCTTCGAACCCGCTCCCGGTCAGACCATCTCCGACGCACTCAACCTGCATCCCGTTAACGAGACAGAACTCGCATCCCAAATCGCCGCCCTGGCCCTCGAAATTGCCCAAAACCCGCGCAACACCGCCGCCCAGGCCTCCTACGACCACCTGCTCGGTCAACTTTCAACGCCAATCATCCCCCCCGAAACCGTTCTCGCCCCGCTTGGCCTCGGCGCCCTGCCCCTCGAGACGCCCGTCGCCCATCTCTCCGGCGGGCAAAAAACCCGCCTCGCGCTCGCCAAAATCCTGCTCAACGACCCACATTTATTATTGCTCGACGAACCCACCAACCACCTCGACATCACCATGCTCGAATGGCTCGAAACCTGGCTAAACAGTTTTCACGGCGCAGTGTTAATCGTCTCACACGACCGGGCATTTCTCGATAACACAGTCACATCTACGCTCGAACTCGACCCAACCACGCACGGCCTGAAAGCCTACCCCGGCAACTACACCGACTACGTCGAGCAAAAACTGACCGAGCGCGAACACCAACTCCAGGCCTGGCAAGACCAGCAGGACGAAATTGCCCAACTCAAAGCCGCCGCCGCCCACATTCGCGGGCTGACCAAAATGAAAAAAGGCGGCAAAGCCGACAGCGGCGATAAATTCGCGGCGGGCTTTTTCGGCAACCGCGCCACCAAAAACGTCGCCCGACGCGCCAAACACATCGAAGCGCGCATCGAAAAGCTGCTCAACGAAGACAAGATTGAACGTCCGCGCCCAAGCTGGCAGATAAAGCTCGATTTTGGCGCACCCGCCCACCAGAGCAAAGATGTGCTAATTGCCGACCACCTATCTATTGGCTACGCGCCAGAAAAGCCAATTTTGACCGGTCTCCACCTGCACATCCGCGCCGGGCAGCGCATCGCGCTGATTGGGGAGAACGGTTCGGGCAAGACCACGCTCATTCGCACCATCACCGGCCAGATTCCAGCCTTATCCGGCACGCTCAAGGTGGGAGAAACCGTCAAATTGGGCTACATGGCCCAGGAGCAGGAACTGCTCAATCCGACTTTAAGTGGCCTGGAGACCATTCAGAAAGTAGCCCCCTTCAACGAAACCGAAGCTCGGCACTTCCTGCACTTTTTCCTGTTCAGCGGCGATGACCCGCTGCGGCCAAGCGGCAGCTATTCGTATGGCGAACGCGCCCGGTTGATGCTGGCCCTGCTGGTGGCGCAAGGCTGCACCTTTCTGGTGCTGGATGAACCCATCAACCATCTCGACATTCCCTCGCGAGCGCGCTTCGAGCAGGCGCTGGCGAACTTTAAGGGCGCAGTGCTGGCGGTGGTGCATGACCGCTATTTCATCAACAACTTCGCCGAGGAAATCTGGTCGGTCGAAAACGGAGGCATTCGAAAATGGTAACAAGGAACCATCCTCCACATAAAGGCATCTATGGGTATGATATGATGTAAACAATCCATCCTTTCCTGGAGAACCACCCTTGAAAACGAACTTCCCGGCCAGGGTATTCATTTCTCTGTTGATTGCTCTGCTAGGCCTGCCGCTGTTCACCCCAACCGCGCAGGCGCAGGACGAGTCGCCCATCACCCTGACCGCCCGGGCCGGGTTCGACGGCTATTGCAAAGAAAATCGCTGGATTCCCGTACAGATTACAGTAGAAAATACCGGAAAAGATGCGCAGGCACGCATTCAGGCAGGCTACCCCAACCTGTCAAACGGCCAAACGGCTTATGGCCTCGACCTTCCCTTACCCTCTGGCGCACGCAAGGAATTTTTCCTTTACGTATATCCCGAGAATTACCTGCAAAAACTGACCGTTACTGTAACCGAAAACGAGCGGATGCTGGTCAAGCGCGACCTGAACATTACATGCCTGGGCGCAAAAAATCTGCTGGTGGGCCTGCTCTCCGAAACCCCTTCAATTTACGCCAGCCTGGGCAACCTCAAACCGCTCGATGGCACAGTGCGCATCGTCCAACTGCGCCCCGCCGACCTGCCTGACCAATCGCAGGGCTGGCAGGCGCTCGATGCGCTGGTTATTGCCGGAGCAGATACGGGAGCGTTCACCACCGCGCAACGCGCGGCGCTGGGGGCCTGGCTGGCCGAGGGCGGAAAACTGCTGGTGACGGGCGGCAGCAACTGGCAAATGTCCGCCGTTGGCCTGGCAGAATTCCTGCCAATCACCCCAGAAGCCACTCGTCAGGTAGAAAATCTCTCCGCGCTGGGAGGGTATTTCCGCCAAAATCCACCTGTCGCACAGGGCGCAACCCTGACCGCAGGAACGCTTCAGGCCAATTCACAAGTCCTCATCGAACAGGAAGGATTACCCCTCCTGACGCGCCGCGCCATTGGTTTTGGCGAAGTTTATTACCTGGCCGCCGACCCTGGCCTCGCCCCGCTTAAGAACTGGGACGGAATGGAAACGGTCTATAGCCACCTGCTCGGCGCGCAAATGGCGCGTCCGCGCTGGGCAGGCTGGCCCTGGGAAGAATACGCCATCCGCAACGCCCTGGCAGCCCTGCCCGAACTCGGCCTGCCTTCCTTCTTGCTGGTATGCGGCTGGCTGGGATTCTACCTGGTTATCATTGGCCCGGTTAATTTCATCGTCTTGCGGCGTCTCAAACGCCCCGAACTGGCCTGGCTGACTGTTCCGGTGCTGGTAGCCATGTTTACCGCCTTTGCCTACGTTTCGGGATTCCTCTATCGCGGCACAAGCCCAACGCTCAACCGCCTGCTGGTCGCTCAGAGTTGGGATACTGCTCCGTTGGCACATGCAAACGCAGTTGTGGGCATCTATTCTCCGACCCGCACCCGATACGACCTTGAATCAGACTGGCCTTTCCGGTTTCTGCCGCAAGGCAACAACGGAACCAGCCTTCAGACTGGCGGCAACTGGCTTGCTCTCGAAATAGACAAAGGTCAACTCCTGCCCGAAACCCGGCTCGAAATCGGCGGGATGAAATCGGTAGCGGTGGAAGGCAACCTGCCAGCCCTCAACATTACTCACAACCTGACTGTAATTGTGAACGAGCGAACGCCACTGCTGACCGGTGAGGTCACGAACACGGGCAACCTGACGCTCAAGGATGCCCTCCTGGTAACGCCAGGCAGCGTAACACAACTGAACGACTTGAAGCCCGGCCAATCGCGCCCCATCAACATCCCCTTACAAGTTGACCGTTACCAGCCAGGCTTTTACCAGATGGACTCAATTGCCCTTCCAACCGGCTCCGACTCTATCTTGATAGACGAGGAAAATGAAAGCGCAGAGCGCCGCAACGCCCTGTTGCGTGCTGCCGTCACCCCACAGCAATATTACTCCATCCCTTCCAACTGGGGCATTTACCTTATCGCTTGGCTGGAGACACCGCTTTTACCGGTCAATGCCAGAAACACCGATTTCAACGTTGTTGACACATCCCTGTTCATCCACATGCTCACGCCCACCTTCCAATTCGAGGGAGATTCCTGGAATTTGAACTCGGCTCTGTTTGCCTGGGAATCGTCGCAGCCTGATGCTACGCCGTACTCCAGCAGCAGAGGCCTGGTTAACCAGGGTTACATGTTCCGATTCCGCCCCGCCATCCCGCTCCAATTTTCAACCGTCGAAGTGCTGAATATCACGCTCGAAGGCGATTCGATGCCAGGGAACACCCTTCTGCAAGTATGGAACTACGAAGCAAACCGATGGAGCCAGGTCGAGTTTGCAGGCTGGGGCCAAATCAACATTCCCCAACCTGAGCGATTCGTCGGCCCGGGTGGTGAAGTCCGCATCAACCTGTTGGCCGACCCCAACAGCTGGAATGAAATTTACGAATCAAGCATCAGATTGGTGGTGGCGCCATGACCACCGTGGTTGAAATCCAAAATCTCAGTAAACGGTTTGGGCGGCGCGCCGCCGTCGACAACATTAGTCTGAGCATCGAACAAGGCGAAATTTTCGGGCTGGTCGGCCCCAACGGCGCGGGCAAAACCACCACCATGCGCATGCTCGTCACCCTGCTCCAGCCCGATAAAGGCGAAATCCACGTCGGCGGCCATTCCGTTCAAAAGAACCCCCGCGCGGTGCGGCGCATCATCGGCTACATGCCCGATTCCTTCGGCGTCTATGGCGATATGACCACGCAGGAATACCTGGACTTTTTCGGCGCGTGCTACCAAATCGAACCCGCCAAACGCGCCGCGCTGATTGATGACCTGCTGGAGCTGGTGGAACTCAGCCACCGACGCAACGATATGGTAGATACGCTCTCCACCGGCCTCAAACAGCGGCTGGGCCTGGCGCGCGTGCTTATTCACGACCCCGAAGTGCTGGTGCTGGACGAACCCGCCTCCGGCCTCGACCCGCGCGCACGCGTTGAAATCCGTGAACTGCTGCGCGAAATTGCCCGCCTGGGCAAGACGATTCTCTTTTCCAGCCACATCCTGGCCGATGTCGCCCAACTTTGCACGCGCGTTGCCATCCTCGAAAACGGCCAACTGGCAGCAGTGGGCAGCCTGGAGCAGTTGAACGCCAGCCTGATTCCGCACCGCACGCTGCAAATTGGCCTGCTGAAAACGATAGACCCACAACAGGCGCGCCTGACCCTCGCCACCCTGCCCGGAATTGTGGACGCGCGCCCCCTGGAAGGATTACAGGATAGCACGCGGATTGCCTTCGAGGCCGATTTCGACGGCGACGATTTGGCCCTGCACGCCCTGCTTCAAGAAATGCTTGCGCGCGGCTTGCCCCTGGTTCAACTCAGCGAAGACACCCAAACGCTCGAAGAAGTCTTCCTGCGCGCAACCAAAGGGATTGTTTCATAAAACGTTTGAAAAACGCTCCCTCAAAAACCGCCTGAATTGACAAGTATTCACCAAGCGCCTGCGCTACATTACTACTCCGAACCCCAACACCATGAGCGAAACCACCGCCTTCCTCACCCCAAAGCCAGAACCTACACCCAACCTGCTGGCTCGCCTGGCAAATAACCCCGTCCTGCGCAAAGAACTGCGCGGAATCATGCGCGGACAGCGTTCCTTCTGGCTGCTCACCGGCTATGTGACCGTTCTCAGCGCATTCATCTTCCTGCTCTACATCACCTTCAGCGTGGAAACGGGTTTTGCGCAAGCCGACCCACAATTCCGACAGACGGTGGGCAAATCGGTCTTTGGGGGAGTAGTGCTCATCGAACTCATCCTCATCAGTTTCATTGCTCCGGCGCTCACCGCCGGGGCCATCACCAGCGAAAGAGAACACCAAACCTTCGACCTGCTACGCACCACGCTGCTCTCGGCGCGCGCTCTGGTCTTCGGAAAGTTAACCACCGCCCTCACCTACCTGCTCTTGCTCATGCTCTCGGCCCTGCCCATCCAAAGCCTGGCTTTCCTGCTGGGAGGCGTTGGGATGGCCGAGCTGCTCATTTCTGGCTTGCTCTTGTTCGTCACCGCCCTGTTCTTTGCCGCGCTAGGGTTGTTCTTCTCCAGCCTTCTGCGCCGCACGCTGGCCTCCACCGTTAGCACCTATGCGGCAATTGTGATATCCTACATCGCATTGGGGTTCGCGTTGTTCGTTGCAATCAGTGTAAGCGGAATAGCCACTAACGACCAGGTGGCCGAACTCATCATGACGGTTTCGCTGTGGGTGATGATTTGCACCAACCCCCTGCTCGCGGCCATCGTCAGCGAAGTCATTCTCATCGAGGACCAATCGTTGTGGTACACCACTTCGATGTCTGGCGCGCTGAACCTTCCTCTCCCCTCACCCTGGATACCGTTCACCCTGCTATACTTTGCCGCAGCAATTGTCCTGATTTTGTTGAGCATCCATTTTGTCCGCCGCCCGAGCCGCATATGAACCCCTACGATGAACTCATCCGCCATCTGCAAGCCTGGATACGCTGGCGGCGCATCCGGCGCGGTTTGACCTGGGGCTTGCGCGGGCTGACCCTGGGATTGTTATGGTCTTTATTGTGGGGGGCGGCAGGATTAGGACAGGGCTGGTTCATCGCCGCGGAATTTGCGGCTTTTGTGACTTTGCTCACCCTGGCAGTAACCCTCGTCACAGGCCTGGTCGCCGCGCTCTGGCCGCTGCCGCACCTGCAAACAGCCCGCGACTTTGACCGCGCCTTTGACCTGCGCGAAAGGGTCTCCACCGCTCTGGAATTGCGCCGCAATCCCGGCCTGGTTCCCGACGAACTGCGTCAGCGGCAGTTACAAGACGCCCTCTCCGCGGCGCGAACCATCAACCCCCAGCGCAGCCTGCCCCTCAAAATGCGCCCCCTCGAAATGCTCCTGCCACTCGCGCTGGCGTTGCTGCTCGGCATGGTCTATAGCCAGAGTGAGCGCTCCTTCCAGGCCGCCCAACAGGCGCGGGAAGCGCAAAAAGCCATTCAGGAGCAGGTAGAAACCATCGAGCAACTCCTGCAAAAGGTCGAAAACAACCCCTTGCTCACCGAAGAACAGAAAAAAGCGCTCTCGGCCCCGCTCCAGCAGGCGCTCACCGACCTGAAGCAAAACCCCAGCCTGGAAAGTTCCGTCTCTACGCTGGTCAGTGCCGGAGAAAAGCTACAGGCATTGACCGACCCGCAGGCCGCGCAAACAGTTCAGGCCTTGCAACAGGCCGGAACGCAACTCGCCGGGCAGGAAGGCTCGCCGCTGCAATCGGTGGGCGAACAATTGGCAAATGGCAGCCCCATGGCAGCCGCATCAGAACTGGCAAATCTCGACCTGAGCCAACTCTCCCCCGAAGATGCCGCGCAACTGGCAGAGCAGCTTCAGCAAATGGCGCAGTTAGCGGCCTCTAGCAACCCGCAGCTGGCAGAGCAATTGAATCAGGCTGCGCAAGCCCTGCAAAATGGAGATACCGCCGCCGCGCAGCAAGCCCTCAACCAGGCGGCGCAAACAATGGCGCAGGCCGGTCAACAGCAGGCCATGAACCAGGCTGCCGGTCAGGCTGCCGCGCAAATGCAACAGAGCGCAGGGCAGGTCATCGCCGCCGGGGGGGGGCAACCTGCCGCTCAAACGGGAGCAGGCTCCAGTCAGAATCCACAGACGGGTTCGGGAGCAGGAAGCGGCACAGGAACCAGAAATCCAAATACGCAATCCGGCGAGGCCAGCGACTCCCCCCTTCCCCAAAATAACCAGCCCGGCGATGGCGGCGAAACCACTTACGAACAGATTTACGCCCCCGACCTGCTTGGCGGGCAGGGTGGCCCACAGGTTGGGCTGAACAGCGGCACCGGACAGGAAGGGCAGGTCATTGGGCAGGCTCCTGCTTCGCCCGGCGAACCCGGCCAGAGCCTGGTGCCTTATACCGAAGTGTTTGGACAATACGAAGCACTCAACCGCCGCGCCATCGAAAGCGGGCAAATTCCGTTTGAGTTTACGCAGATTATTCGGAGTTATTTTGATTCGCTCAAGCCGTAAGGGGTAAACAGGTAAACAATGACCGAACTATCCATCGAACAATTCCGAGAAACAGCAACCCGAATCGAGGCCGAAGTCGGCAGGGTGATTGTCGGCCAAAGCGGAGTAGTGCGGCACGTGCTGGTGAGCATTTTAGCAGGCGGGCATGTGCTGCTGGAAGGCGTGCCAGGCCTGGGCAAGACCATGCTCATTCGCACCCTGGGGCAGGCGCTGGATTTGAAGTTTTCGCGCATTCAGTTCACCCCCGACCTGATGCCCGCCGACATTCTCGGCACGGAAATTCTGAGTGACGAGAACGGGCGGCGCGAATTCCGCTTCCGGCCTGGGCCGATTTTTGCCAACCTGGTGCTGGCCGATGAAATCAACCGCGCCACGCCCAAAACCCAAAGCGCGCTGCTGGAGGCCATGCAGGAAGGCTCGGTGACGGTAGCGCAGAAAACCTACCGGCTGGAAGAACCCTTCTTCGTGCTGGCAACCCAAAACCCGCTTGAGATGGAAGGCACATATCCCCTGCCGGAAGCCCAACTCGACCGCTTCTTCTTCAAAGTAAACGTCAATCTTCCTGACGTGAGCGAAATGGTCGAAATCCTGGAGCGCACTACCGGCAAAGAGACGGCATTGGCAGGCCGGGCGGCCAGTGGCAAGGACATCGTTGCCATGCGCATCCTGGCGCGGACGGTGCCAGCGGCTTCGCACGTCAAGGAATACATTGCCCGGCTGATGCTCGCCACCCATCCCAAAGACCCCAACGCCCCTCCTCTGGTAAAACAATACGTCCGCTATGGCGTTTCGCCGCGCGGCGGGCAGGCGCTGCTGCTGGGCGCAAAAGTGACCGCTCTGCTGGAGGGGCGCTACAATGTGGCCTTCGAGGATGTTCATGCGGTTGCGCGGGCAGCCCTGCGTCACCGCCTTTTGCTCAACTTCGATGGATTAGCCGAGGGCGTAAAGCCAGATGAAGTGATTGGGGAGTTGTTGCAAGCTATGCCCGCGTAAATTGGCCAATTGCGCAAATCAACCCTCATGACCGCCGGAGCCTTCCGGCGGTTTTTTTGGTTCCCAAAGAGTACCCATTTGGGTCATTCAGCAGGGGTGAAGCCGCCGCAAGCGCGTCCGAAACTCTCCATACGGGTAGTTTCTTGCGCGCAATGCTTTTTATACAATGCTTCCAAAGACTCAAAACCCTGTCCTGGAGGTCCGTATGATTTTAGCAGTCGTCATCTTTCTCATTGCTTATGCAGTCATCGTAAGCGAAAAATTTCCCCGCCATTGGGTGGCCTTGCTGGGCGGGGGCGCGCTGCTGGTTTTTGGCGTTCTCACCCCGCAAGATGCGCTCACTTACATCAACTGGGAAACGCTGGGGCTGCTCTCAGGGATGTTCATTCTGGTTTCGATATTGCACGAGGCTGGCTTCTTCTCCTGGCTGGCGCTCGCGGCCATGCGGCGGGTAAATTATCACCCCACCGCGCTGTTTGTCATTCTCGTCTTGCTGGCGGCTGTTCTGGCAATGTTTATAGACAGCATTACCGTGATGTTGTTTCTCTCTGCTCTCACGCTGCAATTGGCGCGCCTGTTGAAACTGGACCCTGTGCCGGTCATCATTGCCGAAGTGTGCGCCGCCAACACCGGCGGAGCGGCAACCCTGGTTGGCGACCCGCCCAACGTCATTTTGGGGACTTCGCTCGGTTTTGGGTTCAGCGATTTCGTCACGCATACCGGCCCCATTTCTGCGCTGGTAGCCGTAATTTTGCTGCTGGTCTTTTACCGGATTAACCGGAAAGCGTTGCAACACGCCCACGAAGCATTGACGCCAGAAACGATTGACGAAATCGAACGCCTGCATAGCGAGCCGGTTCATGCGCACCTGACCCGGGTGGGGTTGGTCGGGTTTGGGGCCGCCGTATTGCTGCTGGTCTTCCACCTGCCGCTCAGTCACCTGACCGGGGTACATATCAATACCGCAATGGCTGCGCTGATTCCGGCCATTCTGTCCATCATTGCGCTCAAACCAGGCGATGTGAAAGCCGTTATCTTAAAAGTGGATGGCGAGAGCATTCTGTTCTTTGGCGGCCTGTTCTTACTGATTGGCGGCCTGGAGAAAGTCCGCCTGTTTGAATTGCTGGCCGAACTCCTGGCTGGCACCTCTGCCTCGCATAATGGGCTGGTGATGGCCCTGCACTGGATTCCCGGCCTGGCAAGCGGAGTGGTCGATAACGTACCACTGGCGCTGGCGATGAGTTATGTACTGGAAGAGCTTGCGCGCACGCCAGGCATGCCTGCTTTGGGCCTTATGGTCTGGTCGCTGGCGCTGGGCGTGGATTTGGGCGGCAGCCTGACTCCCATTGGCGCATCGGCAAACGTGGTGGCATACACCTTCATGGAACGCAATCAGGTCAAAGTCGGGTGGAAACGCTGGCTGGCGCTGGCCGTTCCGCCCACGCTGCTGGGGATGGTGGTGGCTTCGCTTCTGGTGACAATGAAAGGGCACTGGGGCTGGTATTGAATGGCCGGATGACCCATTTGGGTAGCGCCGTCTTTCAAGAATGGGCAAATATGCCCTTTTTGGGTACTACGCCGCAAGCGCAAAACTCTCCGTATGGGTAGTTTTTTCAGCCAGGCTAATTCCGTACAATCCAACCAATCAAATCAAAAAAGGAGAGAGAACATGATGAAAACAACCCTACTGAAAAGCATAAAGTGGATGCGCTGGGTGCTGTTCCCGGCCATCGTCGCGGTCTCGCTGCTGGCGGTCACGCCAGCTTACGCGCAAGAACCCGACCCATTAGCGGAAATCACCCGCAGCCTGAACACGGTTTGGGTGCTGGTCACCGCTTTCCTGGTCTTCTGGATGCAAGCCGGTTTCGCCTTTGTGGAGGCCGGTCTGACGCGCTCCAAGAACACCACCAATATCCTGTTCAAAAATCTGATAGACTTTGTCTTTGCCTCGCTCGCCTTTTGGGCTTTTGGCTATGCTTTCATGTTTGGCGCCTCGGCCAATGGGTTGGTTGGCACCACCGGCTTTTTCATCAGCGGCGGCGAGGACGTTGCCGGACTTCCCATCCTGGCTTTCTGGTTCTTTCAGCTGGTCTTCGCCGGAACGGCAGCCACCATCGTTTCCGGTTCGATGGCAGAGCGCACGAAATTCTCTTCGTATCTGATTTACAGCTTCTTCATCTCAGCCATCATCTACCCCATCTCTGGCCACTGGATTTGGGGCGGCGGCTGGCTGGCAACTCTACCCTTTGGCGCCGGGTTCAAAGATTTTGCCGGTTCGACCGTTGTTCACAGCGTGGGCGGCTGGCTGGCCTTAATTGGGGCAGTGGCGCTTGGTCCGCGCATCGGACGTTTCACCAAAGATGGCACTCCCCGGCCTATTCCGGGTCACTCCATTTCTCTGGTTGTCCTGGGCGTCTTCATCTTGTGGCTCGGCTGGTTTGGCTTCAACCCCGGCAGTCAGTTGGCCATTCATGGCGGAAATGCTGATGCCGTCGCGCTGGTGGCGGTCACCACCAACCTGGCAGCCGCCGCTGGCGGCCTGGTGGCACTAATTTTGACCTGGGCTTTCATCACCAAAAAGCCCGATTTAAGCACCACCCTCAATGGAGTTTTAGCCGGTCTGGTAGCAATCACCGCCCCATGCGCCTTTGTCACGCCAGGCTGGGCCATTGTGATTGGCGCGATTGGCGGCGTCATCGTAGTCTATGGCGCGTTGCTGCTGGAAAAACTGAAAGTGGATGACCCGGTTTCGGCGGTGCCAGTTCACCTGATGAATGGCATTTGGGGTACGCTGGCGGTGGGCATCTTCGCCACTGAAAACGGCGTCACCGGTCTGATTGCAGGCAACAGCGCCCAAATATTGGCCCAGTTCATCGGCATCCTGGTCGTCGGCGGGTGGTGTCTCGTGACTGGCGGGGTTCTGTTCTATGGCATCCTCAAGGGCTGGTGGGGGCTGCGAGTCTCGCGCGAAGAAGAGCTCAAAGGCCTCGATGTGGAAGAACATGGCGCCGAAGCCTACCCGCAGGACATCGTCGGCTCGTTGGCGGCGGCTGATTAGCGAAAATCATCTTCCGGGTGAAAGGTGAATTGAGCAAAGGGGAAACCCTGCGCAAAGTACCGGCATGGGTGAGTGCCGGTACTTTTTTAAAGCTCAAAAATACCCATTTGGGTAATGGACTCAGCCCAGGCGCGCCCATATAATCACCTCGACATTAGGCAAGGCACCGCGCAATCAAACTATCCATAAACAAGGAGAGAGACAATGGCTAAAACAGTTGCAGATGCGCTAGAACTGGCAAAGAACGTCAAGATGGTGGATATCCGCTTCACCGACCTGCCGGGGCAGTGGCAGCATTTCACCATTCCCGTGCGCCGCTTTACAGCGGAGTTCTTCGAGGAAGGCATCCCCTTCGATGGCTCTTCGATTCGCGGCTTCCAGGAAATTCACGAATCAGACATGCTCCTGAAGCCCGACCCGGAAACCGTCTTCGTTGACCCGGTGGCGAATATCCCCACCCTGGTTGTGACCTGCGATGTATATGACCCCATTACGCTTCAGCCTTACTCCCGCGACCCGCGCTTTGTGGCGCGCAAGGCAGAAGCCTATCTCAAGCAAACCGGCATTGCCGATACGGCCTTCTTTGGCCCGGAAGCGGAATTTTTCATTTTCGATAACGTCCGTTACGGCAGCGGCACGCACGAATCGTTTTACTACATCGATAGCGAAGAAGGCTGGTGGAACAGCGGACGCGCCGACCGGCCCAATTTCGGTGGTCAGATTCAACCCAAGCGTGGTTACTTCCCCGTCCCTCCCGCCGACACGCTCCAGGATGTGCGCTCTAAAATTGTGATGGCGCTCGAGGCCGCCGGCGTGCCGATGGAAGTTCACCACCACGAAGTTGCCACCGCCGGGCAGAGCGAACTGGGCATGCGCTTCACCACCCTCACCCGCATGGCCGACCAGTTGCTGCTCTACAAATACATCGCCAAAAACGTCGCCCGCCAAAACGGCAAGACCGTCACCTTCATGCCCAAACCACTCTTTGGCGATAACGGCTCCGGCATGCACGTTCACTCCTCCCTATGGAAAGGCGAGACCAACGTCTTTTATGACGCTTCGGGTTACGCGGGGCTGTCGGATACCGCCAAATTTTACATCGGCGGCCTGCTCAAGCACGCTCCTGCCCTGCTGGCGCTCACCTCGCCTTCCACCAATTCGTATCGCCGCCTGGTGCCGGGCTTCGAGGCCCCCGTCAACCTGGCCTACTCGCAGCGCAACCGCTCGGCCATCTGCCGCATTCCGGTGACGAAGAGCAGCAAAGCCAAGCGCGTCGAATTCCGCGCTCCCGACCCCTCCAGCAACCCCTACCTGTGCTTTGCCGCCATCCTGATGGCCGGGCTGGATGGCATCCAGAACCGCATTGACCCTGGCAACCCGCACGACAAAGACCTGTATGACCTGCCCGCCGAAGAAGCGAAGTTAATCAAACAGGTTCCCGGCTCGCTGGAAGCCGTTCTGAACGCGCTCGAAGCCGACCACGAGTTCCTGCTGAAGGGCGATGTCTTCACCACCGAACTGCTCGAAGCCTACATCAGCTACAAACGCACAATGGAAGTGGACCCGGTGCGCCTGCGCCCAACGCCTTACGAATTCACACTGTACTTCGACATTTAGCGGCTCATCCTTTCTCCTTTCTTCCTTACCCGTAACCCTTCTCCTGACCGCCGACAACTGACCGCTGACCATTTTGGCCTGCTGTCAGCGGTCGGCGGTTCAACATTCCTGAACCATGCCCCGATGTATAATGCAGAAAACGAACCGAGAGTTATTGATGAGTATGCAAGAAAGTCTCCCGCCGGGCAAAACCAACCCGCGCCTGCCGCGCCGCTTTGCCGGGCTGCTCGAAGCAATTGCCAGCCTGAACCAGATTAGCGGCGCGATTAACCGCATCGGCTCCGATGACGTTATCAGCAGCGCCGACAGTCTGCAACTGATTGTCGAAAGCGCCATCCGCGTTGTGCCGGGCTCCTCGGCGGTGATTTACACCTACGACGAAACGCGCGGCATTTTCGAGCGCGAATCGCGCGTTTCGGCTTCTCCGTTTTCTGCCGCAAATCAAGCGCGAGAAAGCGCCGAACTGCGCGAGGATGATGACTTCCCCCGCCCCAACGGCATCGGTACGCGCACCATTCAGCAGCGGCGTGGACTGGTCTCTTACGAACAACCCGACCTGGATGTCCACCCCTATCACGCCGCGCAGGGTGTGCGGGCAGTGGGCTGTTTCCCGCTCATCGTGGCTGAACAGGCGGTGGGGGTCTTGTATGTATACCTGCGCGAAGAACGTCCGTTCACCCGCCTGGAACTGCTCATGCTCGAAAACTTCGTCCACCAGGCGGCCATGGCCATTTACCACACCCGGCGGCTTTCGGCCATGCGCCGCGACCTGGCCCGCAAAGAGGAGGAACTTAACCGCCTGCACCGCGCCGGAATGCTGATTTCCTCGCGTCTGCGGCTAGAAGAAACGCTCGAATCCATCCTGCAACTGGCGCTGGATGTGACCAACGCCCACTACGGCATCTTCCGCCTGCTCGATAAAAGCGGCCAAAACCTGGTAACGCGCGCCTACGCAGGAGACTCCCTGACCCGCCCCAAAATCGAAACCCTGCCGCTCCATGCCCCCAGCGTAATGGGACACGTCGCCCGCAGCCGTCAAACCATCCTCATCCCCGATTTGCAGGCCGAACCCTGGGCGGGCATCTACTATCCGCTCGATGCCGACTTGCAAATGCGCTCCGAACTGGCTGTACCGCTCATCAACGCCAGCGGGCGGCTGGAAGGCGTCCTCAACCTCGAAAGCCCCGAGCCGGGCGCCTTCGACGAACACGACAGCCACATTCTGCAATCGCTCGCCACCTATGCCGTCATCGCCATTCAGGAAGCCCGCCTGCTCGATGTTTTGCAGGAAGTGGCTCGCCAGATTTTCTCTCAGCCCTGTCAGCAGGTGCTGAACTACCTGACCGAAGTGGCCTGCGACTTGCTGAACGCCTCGGCCAGCGCCTTGTGGCTGCTCAAAGAGGACGAACTCGCCCTGGCGGCTTCCAGCGGCGGCTATACCCATAGCGACCGGATTCCGCTGGAGGGGAGTCTCACCGGTCAGGCTGTCTTAACGAGAGAAGCCGTTGTCGCCAATGATGTGCGGGACGACCCGCGTTTCCATCGCCGCGACCTGGCACGCTCCCAACACTGGGCGCGCGCCCTGATTGTGCCGTTGCTGGCCGGAGATGAAGGCCAACCGCTGGGCGCATTCGGCGTCTATAGCGCCGCGCCGGAGACCGGGCGGTTCATCGAATCGGATTGGGATAAAAAAGTATTGACCTTTCTGGCGCATTACGCCACCCTGGCCCTGCAAAACGAAAGCCGCCAGCAAGCCCTGCGCGCTGCCCAAGAACAGCGCTCGGTGGCCGAAACCTTCGCCGCCGTCGGCGATATTGCTTCAAATTTATTACATCATCTGAACAACAAAGTCGGCACCATCCCGGTGCGCGTGCAGAGCATTCAGGATAAATGCGCGCCCGCCCTGGAAGCCGACCCCTACCTGACGCGCAATCTGACCGAAATCGAACGCTGCGCCATGGAAGCCATGCAAACCGTGCGCGACAACCTCTCGCACCTGCGGCCCATTCGACTGGAACCGGTCTATGTCGCCGCACGCCTGGCCGAAGCCATCAACGCCGCGCACCTGCCGCCCGGCATTCAGGTACGCACCGAAGGACTCGACCATCTGCCGGTCGTCATGGCTGGCGGGCAAAGCCTGACCTTCGTCTTCACCAATTTGCTCGAAAACGCCGCCGATGCCATGCGTGGTCAAGGAGTCATCGAAATTCGCGGGCGCGCGGGCGAAAAATGGGTCGAAATCACCGTCAGCGATAGCGGCCCAGGCATCCCCCCTGAGCTGCACGACCGCATCTTCGAGTTGAACTACTCCGGGCGGGCCGCCTCCCGGCCTGGCAAGCTGGGCTTCGGCCTGTGGTGGGTCAAAACGCTGATGACCCGCCTGGGCGGCTCAGTCAACATTGAAAACGAAAACCCCCGAAGCGCAACAGAGCGAGGCGGACAAGGCGGCGCGACCTTCCGCCTTCGCCTGCCACGCATCCAGGAGGACGCATGAACCCACCCCTTGCGCGCGCGCTGGTCGTCGAAGATGACCGTTCGTGGCAGCAAATCTTATCGGAAATTCTGGCCGATTGCGGCCTGGCGGTTGATACGGCTGCCAACCTGGAAGACGCCCTTCAACTGCTCAAAGCCCAGCCTCACCGCATCGCGGTCCTCGACCTGTCCCTCTCCTCCGCCGACCACAACAACGCCGATGGCCTGCGCGTGCTGGAATCGGCTCGCAAACTCGACCCTAACTGCCGTTCAATTTTGTTGACCGGTTTTGCCACCGTCGAAGTGGCCGTTGCCGCGCTCACCGAACATGGCGCTTTTTCTTTTTTGAGAAAGGAAAATTTTCACCGGGGACAGTTTCGGGAACTGGTCTCGCGCGCTCTGGCGGCCCCTCCAGGCGGAGCGAGCCTGCCCTCGTCTCAAACGGCGCCCGTTTCCAGGCCGGGCAATTCTACCGGGCTTATCGCCTCCACCCTGCCCGGCCGGGCCGATTCATCCATCGGGCGCGCGCTGGTGGTGGAAGACGATGCCGGCTGGAGGAGCATTCTCTCCGAACTGCTGACCGATTCCGGCTTTCAGGTGCGCGCCTGCGCCAGTTTTGGCGATGCCCTGGGCTTCCTGCGCCGCGAAAAATACGCCCTGGCGGTGGTTGATTTATCACTCAGCGGCAGCGTTTCGGGGCTGTGGGATTCAAAATCGCCAGAGGACGAACCAGAAGGCTACCGCCTGCTTGCCATCGCCCGCGCCGGGGGCGTTCCGGCCATCGTCGTGAGCGGAATTGCCTCGCCCGAGGAAATCCAACGCGCCTACGCCGAGCAGTCTATTTTTGCTTACCTGGAAAAACAGGCTTTCGAGCGGTCCGCGTTTTTGCGGCTCGTCGAAGAAGCCCGCAAAGCCGGCCGTGTCGGAAGCGAACTTTCGACCCTCACCGAGCGTGAGCGCGAAGTGTTAGACCTGCTGGCGCAAGGCCTGACCAATAAAGAAATTGCCGAACGGCTGGTCATCACCACCAACACCGTCAAACGACATCTCAAGGCCATTTTTGAAAAGCTGAATGTGCATACCCGCTCTGGCGCGGCGGCCAAAGCCCTGGGAGAAAAGTAACCCTACCACACGCCCGGCAGCAAGCGCCAGCGCACCCGTTTTTCGTAATCAGCATACCCTGCAAGAACCCGTTCGAGGAACTTTTCTTCGTCTCGGGCTTTGAGTGCATATCCAAGCGCAATCCCCACCACCGCGAGCAGGTTCCACCAGGCCGGGAATGCCAGTCCCAGGCCAGAATAGAGCAGGATGGCAAACAAATAAATGGGGTGTCGCACCATGCTATACGGCCCGGAATCAATGATAGCATGGCCTGATTGGCAGGCCGTCTCCGCCGTCCAGAATTTGCCCAAAACCGCGCGGCAATAGAACGTGCCGGTGACGCCGGTCAGGGTCAGAAAAAAGCCAGGTGCGGCAAGCCAATCACCCGCAGCGGGTTCGGCCCAATTCAACGCAGCCCAAACCGCCGTCAGGGTCATCCCCAGCCCCAAAACCGCGAGCACCACCAGCAGGAAAGCATCCAGCTGCGAGGCCCCGCTCCTGAACGCGCTGCGGATATCGGCCAGGATTTTGAAGCCGCCCTGCCAGTAAAAGAGCAGCCAGGAAAGGAAAAGTAACAGGGTCAGCCAGCGAATCATGCATCATCAGCCTTCCACTCGTCTTCGTCGTCCTCCATCCATTCCATATCGCTGAGTTCGATGATTTCTGTGTCAATGCGGTTTTCGGCAAAAGCGGCCTCAATCACCGGGCGCAGCACGTCCTGGGCTTCAATTTGACCCAGGAAGTGGACCAGGTAGGCGTTCAATTCAGGCGGGTTAGCAGGATTGGCAATCAATCGTCGGAAAGCATCGATTAGCTTGCCGCGCAGAGCGAATTCCTCGTCAGCCAGGATGCGCAAGGCATCGGCTGCCAGACCGCGTTTTTTGTGAGAATTTGCAGGGCATACCAGGGTCCCCAAGTAGACGAGTCGGCGGGCCAGCCATTCAGCAGGAGCGGGTCGAGTGCCATGCGCGTCAGAGTGGGAATGTGCCTGCGCCAGGGTTCCAGGTCGCGGGCAAATACAACATTCGCTGTCCATCAGCAAAAGGTCAGACAGCTCATCCTGTCGCTCTCTATGAATGCGTTGTCTTTTGGGCAGGGTGACAAAATTATCGCCGTGTTCATCCCGCAGTTTCGCGTATTTCCCGGCAGAAAAAAGGGACGCCCGCCGCCGTTTACTCTGAGCAATACAGGATGGTGCATAAATAAATTGCAGCACAGCACTCCGCCGCCCTCTATCGCATCTGCGTCCTTTGGAACAACCAGACTCCCGCTCCAAAATAGAGCGCCGTTAAAACAACCAGAGCCGCCAACTCGAAGGTCACTTCGCCCAGGCCCGCGCCAAGGGTGAAAATCTTGTTCAGGGCAACGACGGCGTGGGTTGGGGGGAGCAGGTCGGGCAGGGCAAAGCCGCGCCCAAAGAGCGAGAACAGGGTAAAACGCGGCAGCGGGAAGGCCGCCCCGGTCAGGAACATCAGGAACCCAAGCGGGAAATTGGCAATGACAAAGGCCTGCGAGACGGTTTTAGAGAAGCAGGCCACGATTAATCCAATCCCGATAATTGAAAAGCTGGTCAGGATGACCATTAAAATCGCGAGGCCGAGCGGCCCCTGGCTGCGAAAGCCAAAGGCGACCGCCGTTCCAAAGGTCAGCAGCACCGCCAGAACGGAAACCAGCGCCAGCCAGAGCGAAGTCCCGGCCAGGTAGTCGAAGGCCGTCAGGCGGGTCAGGCGCAGGCGTTTGAGCGCGCCGCTTTCGATATCGCGGGCGGGCGTCATGGCGGCCTGGAAGACCATCAGCACCACCGCCAACACCAACAACCCCGGCACGTAATTCTCGAACTCGGTGCGCGCCGCTGAAGCGCCAAGCGGGATTTCGACCCATTCCACCGGGCGCGGCGCGCCGGTCAGGCCCTGGAGATAACCATCGGCGGCGGTCATCGCCAGCACCGCCGCAACGGTGTAGGTTGGGTTGGTCAAGTCGCCGATGAAGGTCAATTCCGCCGAAGCAGAGCGGTCCCCGGCCCGGAAGGCAGCCAGTTTTTCCGAAAAATCGAGTGGAATGATGACCAACGCGGCGGCCTCGCGGTTGCGCAGGCGCATCTCGGCTTTGGCGCGGTCGCCAGTCTCGGTTACTTTCAAGAGCGGCGAACCGTTCTGGTAGGCCATTTTGCGCAGGGCCTGCGCAACCCCAGCCCCGGCAGACAGCCCTCCGGCTGGAACATCCTGGTTGATGACCAGCACGCCATACGAAGTGGAGCCAGTGCCGCCAGTCATCAGCCAGTAAATGAAAACGAACAGCGGGGCAAAAGCCAGGCTCAGGCCAATCACCCACAGGTCGCGGCGCTGCTCGCGCGCCGATTTCAGGAAAACGGGGAGAAGTTTCATATTCGATATTCGGTATTCGAGGGTCAAGTCTGGTGTTGAGCTTATCGAAACAAGCGGGTGGTTTTCTGGTGTATCGAGACCCGCGCCGGGAAGATTGCTTCCCGTTTGGTCTCGATACGTCCCGCGAAAAACGCGCGGGACTACTCGACCGGCGACTCGTTATGCCATGGCTACTCCCTCAGCCGCCTGCCGGTCAGGCTGAGAAAAACATCCTCCAGGGTGTTGCTGCGCAGCCTGATTTCAGAGTGAGATATACTGGCTACGCGCAGTTTTTCGAGCAAGACTGGCAATTTTTCAATCAACCCGCGCCCGCGCGCAGTCAGGGTATGGTGGGTCATCGAGACGTTCCCGAAGACTTCACGCGCGAGGGGCAGCGCGCCCTCGCCGGTTTCCATCTCTAGCACATCGCCCTCGCCGAGCGAGCGTTTGAGCGCTTCGGGCGTATCACAGACCAATAGTTTGCCGTGGTCGATGATTGCTACCCGGTCGGCCAGGCGCTCGGCCTCGTCCATGTTGTGGGTGGTCAGGATGACGGTTTTGATTTGCGACAAGGACCGGATATAGTCGCGCACCAGGACCCGGCTTTGGGGGTCGAGACCGGCTTCCGGCTCGTCGAGGATGACGATATCTGGATTGTGAATCAGGGCGAGGGCCAGGTTAAGCCGCCGCTTCATCCCGCCGGATAACTTGCCCGCCGTTTCGTGGGCTTTGCGCGCCAGTCCAAGCGATTCCAGCAAAACCAACCCATGCTGTCGCGCTGCTTGCCTGCGGACGCCATACGCCTCGCCGATAAATTCCAACTGCTCGAGGCAGGTCAACTTATCCCACAGGATATTCTCCTGCGGGCAAACGCCGATTCGCGCGCGCAGGGCCGGGTCGCCGTTCAAGAAGAGTCTCCCGCTCAGTAACACCTGGCCGGAATCAGGGCGCAAAAGCCCGCACATCATCTGGATGGAGGTCGTTTTCCCGGCCCCGTTCGGACCGAGGAAGCCGAAAATCTCCCCGGCACGGATTTCCAGCGACAGGTCATTGACGGCGGTCAGCGCGCCGAAGCGTTTGGTCAGGCGGCAAGTTTCGAGGGCAATCATTTCAGCAACAGCCAGGGAGTGAAAGATGAGTGATGAGAGACAAGTGAAACGCGCATCAAGGCTTCAAACCAGTAACAAGAATATCAATGGCGCTGGAGAGGGCGCGTTCGAAAGGGATGGTCTCGGTCGTAACCTGGAAGTAGTTGTTGAGATACGGCAACAGTTGGCTGTCGCCGAGAGCAATCATCCAGGCGTTAACGGCGCGGGCGGTGGCTTCGAGGTCGAGGTTGGGGCGAATTTCGCCGCGCTGTTGGGCAGCCTGCAAAATCTCGAACATCGTCAGGCGCATGGAGTCGGCTACCGGATGGACGACTTTTTCAGCCAGCAATGGGTCGCCCTGATAGGCAGCCCGCCCAAAAAACTGGATGAGGCCGAACATGGTCTGGCTCCACTCCAGGCCACCGGTCAGGTAACAGGTCAGCGCTTCGCGCAGCGGCATGGCCGCCAGCATAGGACGGAATTGGTCAAATGCGGAGGTCAGGAGGTGGACGCACAGCCGGGAGGAAAATTCGAGCAGCCCAGCGCGGTTGTCGAAATACTGGTAAAGCGAACCCAACGCCACCCCAGCCCGTTCGGCCACTTTTTTGATGTTGATGGAGGCCGGGCCCTTTTCAATGGCCTCATCCAGGATGGCCTGGACGATTGCGTGCTGGCGCTGCGGGTCGAGCCGCCGAAAGGTACGCGTGACAACCCCTTCCTGCTCAAGGATGAGGACGATAGCATGAATGTGAGTCCATTCTGGACGCATAAAATATGAACCTTATGTTCATATTTTATGCAAGCATAAGTATAAAATCAAGTCGATTTGCTGATAGGAAAGCGTGGATAGATAAGAGGAAATGAAAACATCCTCCGCCAGGGAGAGGGTTGGGGTCCGGCATGCTTCGCACCAATACTTGTTCATTTGGCAGTATGGCATGAGGAAAAACGGGAGTCCACAGTATAATTAAACGTTTGCAGGACTCTCTTATGACGCAGAAACAGAATCATTTCCAGAAAATTAAGTCGTTTTACCAAGACCCTGAATATTTTCGACAGGTACTGCAGATTGCCGTGCCGATTGCGGCTCAGCAATTGGTGACATCATCGCTTAACATGGCAAGCGTGGTCATCATCGGCCAGAAGGGTGAGGTTGCGGTAGCGGCAGTTGGGCTGGCCAACCAGATATTTTTCTTGCTCAACCTGGTCCTGTTTGGGATTGGCAGCGGAATGGCAATTTTCACAGCGCAATTGTGGGGCAAGCGCGATGTTCCAAACATTCGCAAGGTCCTGGGGCTGGCGCTCAAGTTACAGACAGGAGCCGCGCTTGTATTCTTTGGGCTGGCGCAATTCATTCCGACCCAACTCATCAGCATTTATTCAACCGACGCGCGCGTCATTGCAACCGGCGCCGAGTATTTACGCGCCTTCAGCGGGTCATTCATCTCGTTTGCGGTGACGTTCACATATGCCTTCACGTTGCGCAGCACGGGGAATGTGCGCCTGCCAGTAGCCGTCTCGATTGGCTCACTGGTAATTAATGCAGGGTTAACCTACGGGTTGGTCTTCGGCGCATGGGGGCTCCCAGCCCTGGGCGTGCTTGGGGCAGCCTGGGCCATTAATATTGCGCGCGGGTTGGAGATGCTGATGCTCTTGTTGATGACCTACCATCAGCCCGATTCGCCTGCTGCCGCAACGCTGTCCGAATTGCGCTATTTCGACCTGGCCTTCACCTGGAAAATCATGAAACCGGTCATCCCGGTTGCGCTGAACGAGATTTTGTGGTCGTTTGGCATCACCACCTACAATATCATTTACGCCCGTATGGGAACGGAGACGATTGCCGCGGTCAACATATATAGCACGGTTGATAACATCGCCTTTGCGCTGTTGATTGGGCTGGGCAATGCAACGGCGGTGCTGGTAGGCAACAAAATTGGCGCAGGCGAGGAAAAACTGGCTTACACCTACGCCGGACGCTCGATTGGGCTGGCAGTTGCCTTTGGCTGGCTGGTTGGAGGGGCGTTATTACTCATCCGCACGCCAGTGCTGGGGCTATATAACGTCTCACCGACTGTTATCGACAACGCTTACCGCCTGATGACGTTTGCCGCGCTGGCAATTTGGGTTCGCGCCTGCAATATGATTATCATCATCGGCGCGCTGCGCTCTGGCGGCGATACTGTTTTTTCGCTCATCCTTGATGGACTGGTCATCTGGGTGGTAGGTGTGCCGCTGGCGGCGCTGGGAGCGTTCGTATTCGGACTGCCACTCCAGTTTGTCTATCTGCTGGCATTGAGCGAGGAAGCGACCAAACTGGTTGCCGGGTTCTGGCGCTATTTCTCGAAGAAGTGGATTAATAACATGACCGAAGTGGTTACAGAGAAATAAGCGAGAAAAACGCGGGACAAATTCCGTGTTACGCTGCGTTCCAGGTGTAACAAAGATTAGTGTTTTATTAGAGTTCTGAAAGATGCTTGACTTCCCCCTGCAAATTATTGTATAGTAAAAACCGATTGCTCATCCATCATTGGCACCGCCGCCTTTGGCTGCTGTGCCTTTTGTTTCGTCCAATCCCAACGACCGGGAGACTGCATGATTAGAGTCAACGAATTATCCAAAAATTTTGGGCTGAGAAAGGCCATCGACAATATCTCCTTTGAAGCGCGCCAGGGAGAAATCCTGGGATTCCTGGGGCCAAACGGGGCCGGGAAAACCACCACCATGCGTATCCTGACCGGCTATATGCCTCCTTCGAGCGGCGAGGCAACCATTGCAGGGTATGATGTAGTTGCCGATTCGCTGGAGGTGCGCAAACGGGTTGGCTACCTTCCTGAAACCGTCCCGCTTTACACGGACATGACCGTGTTCGATTACCTCAAGTTCATGTCAGACTTACGTCACCTGCCAAACGGCGAAGACCGGGTGGAGGAAACGCTTGAAATGGTCGGTCTTTTGGACCGTGCCGAGGGTTACATTGGCAATCTATCTAAGGGCATGCGTCAGCGAGTCGGGCTGGCCCAGGCACTCTTACACCGCCCCGAAGTCTTAATTCTCGATGAACCAACCATCGGCCTCGACCCCGCGCAAATCATCGAGGTGCGCAATGTCATCCGTGAGGTGGGCAAGGAGCGCACCGTAATGCTCTCCACGCATATACTCTCGGAAGCCCAGCAACTTTGCGACCGCATCCTCATCATTAACAAAGGAAAAATCGTGGCCGAAGACACGCCCGAAAATTTGCAGGCTCGATTAACCGGCGCGGAGCGGGTGCAGTTGCGCGTACGCGGCGAGGTAGACGAACTGGCCGAAAAAATCGGCAAATTGAAGGGAATTCAGGATATCCAGCCCAAAGGCGAGGGCGTGCTTGAGTTCCAATTCGCGCCAGGCCAAGACTTGCGCCCCGAAGTGGCACGGCTGGTAGTGCAATCGAACTACGATTTGCTGGAAATGCACTCGCTGAGCCTGAGCCTCGAAGAAATCTTCCTGCAACTCACCCGCGACGACTCTGCGTCGATGGCGACGAACGAGGAGTAAGTTCTATGCGGAACATTTGGACATTAGCCAAGCGTGAATACAAAAACTATTTCAACAGCTCTATCGCCTACGCGATTGCCTTTTTTATTTTGATATTCCTGGGCGGATACTTTACTGCCTATGTCGTATATTTCTCGTCATCCAGTGGGTTTACGATGGATGCTCCAGACGCATGGCAGGTTACAGGAGGACTACTATCTACCCTGTTGGTATTCTCACTGCCGTTTTTGACCATGCGCTTATTGGCAGACGAAGTTCGCATGGGGACAATGGAATTACTGTTAACCGCGCCCTTGCGAGATTACGAACTCGTCATCGGCAAATGGCTAGGGGCTTTCCTGTTCGTTCTCACCCTGATTGCAGTCACATTGGTCTTCCCTTTCATGCTCGACCAGTTGGTTACTCCTGGGATTGACCAGATTTTGATGCTTTCAGGATATTTAGGATTAATTCTGATGGCGGCGGCTTTTCTGGCTATCGGCGTAGGTATTTCGGCTATCTTCGATAACCAGTTTGCGGCGGCATTTGTGACTCTGCTCGCCCTGCTTTTCCTGTGGTGGCTGGTTGGACTTCCCTCGTTTGTGATGACTTCAGGCGGAGAGATTTTCCGCTACTTAAGTGTAGGAAGCCACATCCAGGATAACTTCGCAACTGGAACCATTAACATGTACAACATCGTTTACCTGTTAAGCCTGACCGGCCTGGGGATTGCCATCGGCTCCACAGCCGTCGAAATTCGGAGGTGGCGCTAATGAAAACCGAACCACGCCGTTTCGCATTCCTGGGACTGGTCCTGTCCCTGCTGTCCCTGCTGACCTTTGTGGGATTCGCGCTGGTGCGTGGGTTAACCACTGCGGGGCTGGCAACCATCGACCCAAACATCGTCAAAAATGGATTGCTCTTCTCCGGGTTAAGCATCATCCTTGGCCTGGCGGTAACAGCCATCCTCGACCCCGAAGGCACGCGCCGCTTCCTGGTAGGGCGCCAGGCCCAATACGGAAGCAACTCATTTATTACTTTGCTGGCCTTCATCGGAATTCTCATCTTCGTTAATGTACTGGCTTACCAGAATCCCCAGTCGTGGGATTTGACGGAAGACAAGAGTAACTCGCTGGCGCCTGAAACCATCCAAATCCTGGGTTCGCTCCCTCAGCCGGTCATGGCGCGCGCCTATTACACGGCCCGCACCAATAGCGAAGAAACCCGCAAATTGCTCGAGCGTTTTGAAGAAAACGCAAACGGAAAATTCACTTACGAATTTTCTGACCCGGAAGCCAACCCCATTCTCGCTCAGGCCGATGGCGTCGAGCGCGACGGAACGATTGTCCTGACAATGGGCGAACAGAAAGAACCAGTTACCTTCGCCACAGAACAAGAACTGGATGCTGCTCTGTTGCGCTTAATGAACCCAGAAACGAGAGTGGTGTATTTCCTGACCGGACACGGCGAACACTCCATCGATGAATATTCGGACGCATCACTCACCCAGGCGAAAGGTAGTTTGCAGAAGAAAAATTACACCGTCAACGCGCTCAATTTGCAAGGCACAGGCAAAGTGCCAGACGATGCAAAAGTCATCGTAGTGGCCGGGCCGCAAGTTCCGCTGGCCGAATCAGAAGTTCAGGCGCTGGATACATACCTGTCCAACGGCGGCTCGTTAATTGTCATGTACGAACCCCTTCCATTGACCCGCTTTGAAGATATGCCCGACCCGTTGGCCGGTTTGCTCACAAAGTGGGGTGTTACCCTGAACAACGACTTCGTTATCGACCCCAACGTCAATCCAGCCTCCTTCGCTATCTCCGATGCGGCGGCTTATGCCCGCCATCCCATTACTGAAAAACTGATGGGGCTCAACTCCGTTTACCCAACTGCTCGCTCTCTCAGCCTCAACCTCGAAGTGAGTGGAATCACCATTACCCCGCTGGTCGTCACTGGTTTTAACGCCTGGGGCGAGACGGATTTCCCATCGATTGACCAAAACCAGGTCAACTTTGCCGAGGGCAAGGACAATCCGGGCCCGCTCACCTTAGCAGTTGCAGCAGAGCAAAACACAACTGGCGGACGATTGGTGGTATTCGGCGACTCGGAATTTGCCGCCGACGCGTTCTATCCGCGTGGCAATGGCGATATCCTCATCAATGCTGTCGACTGGGCAGCCGAACAGGAAGACCTCATCAACCTGACGCCCAAACCGTCCACCCCGCGCAACTTCAACGCGCCAGGTACGCTTGGCTTGATTGGGATTACCTTGACCTCGCTGTGCATCATTCCACTGTTAGTGATTGGTGGCGGCGCATGGGCCTGGTTCTCACGCCGCAGGAGGGGCTAAAGGAATGCGTCGCTCCACGCTTGTCACGCTCAGCATCCTGATTATCCTGGCCGGGCTCTATTGGTACATGCAGCAGCCCGAAAATGTCATCAAGCGCGCCATTCAGCCCACGCCAACAGCAACAAAAGCCAACCTGGGAAGCCTTATCGGCCCTGAAAAAGGCGCGGCGGTGCGCCTTTCCATCCAGCAATCGGATGGAAAGGCAGTCGAACTGGATAAAAGCACAGGCATCTGGATGCTGATAACAGCCGATGGCAATATTCCGGCAGACCCAAACGCGGTTGATGTGGCCGTATCTGGATTATCAGACCTGCGGATTCTGAACAAAATTGAACCTGCGCCAGACCCGGCCTCCATTTCACTGCAACCGCCCGCCTACCAGTTTTCGGTTTCAATGAGCGATGGCAGTCAGGTCAATTTCAATGTTGGCGCAAAAACCGTCACTCAGAGCGGCTATTACGTCCAAACTACCGATGGAAACGTCTATGTGATAGCCACGTATAACCTTGACACGCTCATCAAACTTATCTCGACGCCGCCTTACCTGCAAACACCAACGCCAGAATCTTCACCAACGCCCTGAAACTGCCTTGCGGAATTGACAATAGAAAAACAATTTCAGGTATTGAATTAAGCCTTGAAAAAGAGTATCCTGATTTTGATTTTATGAATGAATAGGAAAATAAACGAATGGATGAACCTCTACTGATTGTGGAAGAGGAGGAAGAATATTCCCCGATTGCGCGCCTCATTGAACTGGGGCGTCAAAAGTCTTACGTCACCATCGATGACATCCTGCACTTTTTTCCCGAAGCCGAGCAGGATGTGGAACAACTGGAAGAGGCGTTTGCGGCGCTTTTGAGCGCAGGGATCCCCTTTATGGAGGATACCACCCTCGCCGAACCTGTAGAAGACGAACTGGTCGCCACAGAAGCTGCTGCCGAAGCCGAACCAGACCTCGATATCGACGATTACCTTGCCAATATCGACACCGACGACACCATTGGCCTGTACCTCAAAGAAGTCAGCCGCGTTCCCCTGCTGACCGCCGACGAAGAAGTGCAACTCGCGCAGCGCATCGAAAATGGGCGCATCGCCCGCGAGGAACTTGCCAAAGGCAATGCCAGCCCGCGCCGCCGCATGGAACTGCGCGCCTTGATTGAAGACGGGTGGGCTGCCCGCGAACATCTCATCACCGCCAACAGCCGTCTGGTCATCTCGGTTGCCAAAAAATACATGGGGCGCGGTGTGCCGTTCCTCGACCTGATTCAGGAAGGCAACATCGGCCTGATTCGCGCCACCAAAAAGTTCGACTACCGGCGCGGACACAAATTCTCCACCTATGCCACCTGGTGGATTCGCCAGGCCGTCACCCGCGCCATTGCCGACCAGGGACGTACCATCCGCGTTCCCGTTCACATGGGCGACCAGATTAACAAGCTGCTGCGCGTTCAACATCAACTCACGCAGCGGCTGGGGCGCGACCCATCCGTAGAAGAACTGGCAGACGCACTCGAAGTGCCGCCCAAGAAAGTTGAGAACATGATTCAAGTGGCGCGCCGCCCGCTCTCGCTGGAAACTCCCACCGACGACGAAGAAGATTCGGTCCTGGGAGATTTCATCGAAGACGACGAAGCCGCCCCGCCCGACGATACGGCCACCTACAACCTGTTGCGTGAACATCTGGGCGAGGTGCTGAACGGGCTTCCTCCCCGCGAAGTACGCATTCTACAACTGCGCTATGGGTTGCTTGATGGACAGGCCTATACCCTTGAAGAAGTGGGCCGCAAAATGGGCGTCACCCGTGAGCGTGTGCGTCAAATTGAGGCACAAGCCCTCAGCCGCCTGCGCCATCCCTCCGTGCGCCGCAAACTGCGCGACTATTTGGGTGAGTGAATTCTGACGATGACACCAGCATTCTGGTGACAAACACAATCGACAAAATCCCGGCAAAACGCCGGGGTTTTTGCTAAAATCATCGGTGTTGCTATAAAAAGTCGCTGGGATTTTAATTTTTTATGAAACCTTATATGCTCCCTCGTCTACGAGACGTCCTGTTCATGGCTGTGTTTTTTGCCGCGCTACTGCTCGGCCCGCGCATGTTGAACATGGATGGAGACCTGCCGCGTCACATGGCAATTGGCCGCTATGTTCTTCAAGGCAACCTGCCGCCGGTCAACGATATTTTTTCCCACACCGTGCCGGGCGCGCCGTTCGCGCCGCACAAGTGGCTTTCGGGAGTTTTGTTCTACCTGGCATATCTCGTTTTTGAGGAACGCGGAATGGTGCTGCTCTCCGCGACAGCATTGGCGGCCACGTTTACAATTATCTATGTTCGGGGGGGGGGGCCAGGCTGGTGTCAGGCTGCCCTTCTTCCTCCTGGTGGGATATGGCGCGGTATTGACTTCCCTGCACTGGATTGTGCGCCCGCACATTTTCACGATGTTGTTGTTTGCGCTGTGGCTGGTTTTGACCGATAAACTTTCACGCGGCGAAAAAGTGAACCTGTGGTCTTTTGCAGCACTCATGCTGCTCTGGAACAACATTCACGGCGAATACCTGGCGGGCTTCCTGCTCACGGGCGCGTACCTGGCGGGGTGGGTTTGGGATTTTCTTTTCGAGCGGGAGAAAGCGCCGCTTGAAACAGGCAAGCGCCTGGCAATGGCCGCCGCGCTCTCAGCGCTGGTCACCCTCCTGAACCCAATCAGCGTGCGGGCCTGGGGAACTGTCACCGGCTGGCTGGGAAACGAATACCTGATGGCGCGCACCGATGAAACCATCCCGCCCAACTTTGCCGAGCCGAAATTCCTGGTCTTGCTGGTTTTTCTGAGCCTCTCCCTCTTCCTCCTGGCAATCAAACGCGAGAGACTACACACCGGGGCGGCCATTGCATTGGCCGGCTTTACCGTGATGACCCTGACTTCGGCGCGCAATATCCACTTCTACGGGGTGATAGCGCCTTTCGTACTGGCAGGCACGCTTCAGGGGAGTCTGGCAATCCCCCTCGTTCAGCGGTACGAATCCCTGTTCGCGCAGGTTGAATCCAGAGCAAGGGGAATCGTCTGGCCAGTCTTGAGCGTGATTTTGGGCATTTTTCTGCTGATATTCTCCCCTCTGCGGGAAGTGGAACGTTTCTCCCCGGCATTCTTCCCGGTGCAGGCCGTGCAGTGGCTGAAAGAGAACCCCCAGGAGGGTGAAATGTTCAACCCATTCGATTGGAGCGGCTACCTGAGTTTCTATCTGCCGGAAAAAAAAGTTTTCATTGATAGTCAGGGAGATGTTTACGGCGAGGCATTCATTCGGAAATATGAGCGGGTCATTACCCTCGCGCCCGGCTGGCAGACCATCCTGGAGGAGTACAACGTGCGCTGGGCCCTGGTCAATGCCGATTGGCCGCTGGCCCATGCGCTGGCTGCCGCAGGCTGGAAAGAAGTCTATCGGGATGAGACCGCCGTTGTTCTGGTGAAAGGAGGGAAGTAATGGAAAAAAAAGTGGTCATCGTTTTGCCTGCATACAATGCGGCCAAAACCTTGCAGCGCACGCTGGATGAAATTCCGCCAGAATACCGCAAGCACATCATTCTGGTAGATGATGCTTCTCAAGATAACACGGTTGAGCTGGCAAAACAGGCCGAATTGACCGTCTTTCGTCATGAAAAGAATCGCGGCTATGGAGGCAATCAGAAAACCTGCTACCGCGAAGCGCTCAAAATAGGCGCCGATATTGTCGTCATGCTTCATCCCGACCATCAATACGACGCCAAGGTCATTCCCCGCATGGTCACGCCCTTGCTCAACGATGAAGCCGATGCCGTCTTTGGCTCGCGCATGTTAGGCGGCCGCCCGCTGGAAGGGGGGATGCCTTTCTGGAAATACGTGGCAAATGTGCTGCTTACCGCGCTGGCAAACATCATCTTCCGCCGCTATCTGACCGAAATTCACTCCGGCTTTCGGGCCTACACACGAAAATACCTGGAAACAGTGCGGTTGGAAGAAAACAGCGATGATTTCGTCTTCGATACAGAAATCATCGCCCAGGGCATGGCAAATAACCTGACGTTTCTGGAAGTACCTATCGTCACGCGCTATTTTCCGGAAGCATCGTCCATTAACTTCTGGCGCAGTATGAAATACGGTTTCGGTATTTTAGGCGTACTCTGGAAGTATTCCCTGCATCGCAGCGGCGCAACACAAAGGATATTCCTGCCCAAAGAAAAAACGCAAGACCTTCAAGGGTGAATCTCAAACACCAGCGCGTCCTGGCTTTCATACACCAGGGTCAGCCGTTCATCGTGGCCCAGTTCATCTTCCACATACCGAAAGGTGCGCGGCGGGGCGAGCGGCGCATCCTGCTCAGGAAGACAAAAGCGTCCTAACGGCGCTGATAAATTGTAACGCCATCGGTCTCATAGACCGCCACAAAACGAGGGTCGTTATCCAGCCCCTGCTCGAGGAACGGAAAAGTTTGAGCATACTCTAAAGGTACGCAATTTTCTACGCGCAACTCTTTAGAAAGATAAATATAATCAAAACCCGTGGTATTCAGTTTGTCTTCCAGGCAGGCAGCGCCTTCCGGCACGCAGGCCTGCAAAGCGGTCGCTTCTTTCACGAAATCGCCAAAATCCTTGCCAAGCGTCCATTCGGTACCTTGCACGGTGAACAGACTATTGCGGCCTGCCAGAGCCGGAAACCATTCGGGAACGGAATCACAAGACACGGAACGAGAACCCGTCAACACCAGAAAGCGGGCGGTCTCAGGCGTGTTCTGCCGAACCCACTGCATCGCCACCCGGTCCGGCGCATAGAGGGTAGCGGATGATATCTGCCAGCTAAATAAATATCCTGAAAACAGCAAATACATGAACAGATACAACACGGCGCTGCGTTCAATGACACCAACCTGTTCCGGGGGAGGTTCGGTTTCACCAGCAGAACGCAACCCCGGCAGGATAATATCAACAAAGGCAGCTGAGGCCAGCATAGACAGGGGAATAGCCGCCGGCCCGGCAGCGCTGCGCCCCTCCACAAAAAATGGGATGATGAGCCACAGAGGAAGCAGATATTGGCGCTTTGATAAATGGAAGCCAAGACCAATCATCCCCAGAATTGCAATCGGGGTGGCATAAATTTCCTCGGTAAATGAAAAAAAGACCAGGTGAAAAATGGCGAGTAACTTTTGCCCGGTCTGCGCCGCAGCCAGAATTGGCGCAAGACCGTGCCTGGAAATCACAGTGAACCACCAGGGAGAAGAAAAGATAAGCACCAAAGCCGCAACTTGCAAAGAATGCCAGAACGTTTTGCGCGAACGCCCTAACGCCCCCCAAAAAAATAAACTGGAGACGGCGGTATGCACAGCGGCTTCAGGATGACTCAAAACCGCCAGACTTCCCCACAGACCAGTCCAAAAAACATCGCGGCGGCGGCCCTGGCGATACAGGCTAACCGCGCAGGTCAGGGTTAACAGCATAAAAAACTGGCCGGGGCTGCGCGTCAGCCCGCCCCCCATGACGAACCACGACATGGCGCGCGGCATGAGAGCAAAGATGAGCGTAGCAATGGCCACATGATAGCGAGTCTTAAGAAACTGCGATGCCAGCAACGCAAACGCTGGCACGGAAAGAGAGGCAAAAAAGGCCGGCAGCCAGCGCAAGACTTCCGCAGCGGGCAAGCCGGTCAGGTCTGAAACCATGCGCCCAACATAAAACCCGAGTGGTGGATAAGCGTAGGGGATATTCAGGCCGTTATAAGAAGTATAAACCGGCAACGCGTAACCGCTTGCGCGCAAATCATCAATCATCACAGCAAACATCCCGCCGTCATTAATTGCAAATCCTGCCAGAGAGGTGGGCGAAAAGCGCACAAACGCGCCCAAAAGAAGGGAAAGAAAAATTATCAGGCTGGCTAAATCAGCACGGCGGATTGATTTCATGCGCGTTCTCCAAACTTATTCTGCGCCAGCAAAATGGAACCAGTGAGCCAATGGTCAAAATCTTTCTCCACAACGCCAGAGAGTAGACGATTCGGAAGATGGGGCGATTGTACCAAAAAGGAATGCGCTACTCGATTGAATCTTTAAGCCTGCGCGCCAGGCGGCCAAAATGCAGGGTATAGCGCATCTCGTCCTCGCGCGGACGGGGCAAATCGACCTTCAAATCCAGTTTCACCCGGCCTGGACGCGCAGTCAGCACCAGCACACGGTCGGCCAGGAAAAGCGCCTCGCTGATGGAGTGCGTGACCATGATGACCGTCTTCTGGCGCGCCTGCCAGATGCGCGAGAGTTCCGTCCACATCCGCTCGCGGGTCAGGGCATCGAGCGCGCCAAAAGGTTCATCGAGCAGCAGAATGTCGGGGTCATGAATCAGAGCGCGTGCCAGGGCTACGCGCTGCGCCATGCCACCCGAAAGGTCGCGCGGCAGGCTGTTCTCGAAGCCCTGCAAACCAACCAGGTCCACCATCTCCAGAGCGCGCTGACGGGCTGCTCCCGCCGGAACATTCTCAATTTCGAGCGGCAGGGTAATATTCTCCAGAACCGAGCGCCAGGGCATCAGATTGGCTTGCTGAAATACGAACCCGATTCGAGGGCGTTCTCCACCTGCAAAAGTGATTTCACCGGTTGAGGGCGGCAGTAACCCTGCCAGAGCGCGCAGCAGCGTGCTTTTGCCACTGCCCGAAGGCCCCAATACGCATACAAACTCGCGCGGGTAGACCGAAAACGTAACAGAGCCAAGCGCATGAAGCCCCCCATTGCCATCGGGGAACAAAACGCCCAAATTATCAATAGAAACCGCGGGAGAGGGTGATTTACGGGTCATCTAGGGCAGGTAATCATTGCTAAAGGCTTTAGAAACATCCACCGGATTGGGGTACATGCCCATTTCGAGCAAAACAGTCTGCATGTTTTCCCACGCCGCCGGGTCAGAATAGCCCAATTTCGGCGCTTTCCACATTTCGATAGAGGCCGCCAGCACCTGTTTTTGGACGGCTTCATCGGCCTGCGCCAGGTTTTCAACGAACTTCTTGCAAATTTCGTAGGCTTCCTCGGGGCTGGCAAGGGTATCTTGCAAGCCGCGCAGAAAAGCGCGATTAAAAGCACGCACCAGGTCGGGGTTTTCCTTAAGAACAGTTTCATTGGTGAGAATGCCATTCGAGGCCAGTTGCACATAATCGGAAACACGAATTTCGCTGACGGCGTATCCTTTGGCCCGCAGCACAATCGGTTCGTTGGCCGTGTAGCCAACCACGACCTGTTCCTGACGGGCGGCAAGCGCTTCCACTTGATTGAACCCAATCGAGTCGAGGGTCACATCGCTCTCTTTCAGCCCGGCGACATGCAACAAAGCACGCAGACCAACATAATTGGCGCCAAACAACCCCGGCAGGCCAATACGCTTGCCACGCAAATCGGCAAGAGTCACAATCTGCTCATCCTGATGCGAAACCACCGAAATCGGGTACTTCTGATACCAGCCCAAAATATAAACGACCGGCAGCCCCTGGGCGCGCGCCAGCAACACCTGTTCGCCCGAAACCAGCGAGAATGGCAATTGATTCGCGCCTACCAGCGCCACGCCATCCGTCTCGAAGGAATAATCAAACTCCAGTTGAATGCCCTCGGCGGCAAAATAGCCCTTCTCAACTGCCACATAGAACGGCGCATATTGGACATTCGGAATATAGCCCATTGGCAGTTTGATTTGCGTCAACGCAGAAGTGCCCTGCCCGCTGGCCGCCCCGTCCGAACAGGCGCTCAGGCCCATTGCCAAAAACAGAATTGAAAGAAATATTTTTTTTATATCGAACATATCATCTCCGTTGATGGTTAACAATCCACTGTTTACTGTTGATTGTTCTCTACTCACTGCCTCTGCCACGCCAACAAACGGCTCTCAAACCAAAGGACGAGAGCATATAACCCCAGCGCCAGGGCAACCAGCGTGAGAATGGCAACGAACACCAGGGCCGTGTCATATTGCCCGCGTCCAACATTGATGAGAAAGCCCAGTCCCCGGTCTGACCCGACCAGTTCGCCCACCACCGCACCGATGACCGAGAGGGTAGCCCCAATGCGTAACCCACCCAAAAAAACTGGCATGGCGGCATGGACTTCGAGCAGGCGCAAGGTCTGCCAGCGGCTTGCGTGCAGAGAACGCATCAACTCGTAAAGCGAACGCGGCACGGCGCGCAACCCGACCACCGTATTAACCAGCACCGGAAAGAAAACAATCAACGCACAAATCAGCACTTTTGAAAACATGCCCGGCCCAAACCAGATGACCATCAAAGGCGCGATTGCAACAATCGGAATGGCCTGGCTGGCAACCAGAAAAGGCGAAACCAGCCGTTCGAACAGGCGACTCTTAGCGATTGCATACCCCAAGACAAGCGCCCCTGAAACGCCCGAGAGCAGCCCCAGAACAACCTGAAGCAGTGTTACCGCAGCATGATAGAGCAGGCTGCCATCAGATAGCGCACGCAGAAAACGTTCGGCGACCATCAGTGGAGATGGTAAGATAAAAGCCGGCAACCCTGCCAGGCGCGCAGCTGCTTCCCACCCTGCAATCGCAAAACCCAACATCAGAATTGGAATGAGAGATGGCAACCTGGAGATTTTGAAGGCAGGCAAGAATTCTAATTTTCGGGAAAGGTTCAAATCCATCGTCGGTCCTCTTTCAGCCAGGAAAACAAAACGCCCCGGCAACACACCAACGGGGCGCAAAAATGCCTTGTCTAAACAATGCCCCGAAAACGTTCGCGTTTTCGGGGCCTTACGACAAAACAAACCCAAAAATGGGTCTTGGCCTTCTTCTATCCGGACTATACCGTCGGCCCCGGAATTTACCTGCGAGACGCCATTTCTGGCGTTTAACAGGCCTCACCGGGTCATGTGCTTCGATTTCACTCAGCACTCGTGGGCTTTACCACCGATCGGGAATTCGATTGCGCGTTTTTGGAACGCAAACGTCACCCTGCCCCGAAGGTTTGAATATTCAATTGTCAGGATTATAACGATATTTCTACTAAACGGACAGGGCGCAGGCCCAAAATAACACTGGCTACGCCCAGGGTTGATTACGCCTTGACAATGCAGTCTACGGGGCAGACCGCAACACACTGGGGCGCGTCATAGTGGCCAACGCATTCCACGCAGGTTGCCGGGTCAATCACGTAGATATCGCCTTCGCTGATGGAGCTGGTGGGGCATTCCGGCAGGCAAGCGCCGCACGCAATGCAATCATCTTGAATTTTCATAGCCATAGGTTTTTCTCCTTGAGTAATGTAAGTGCTTATGTTCTTATACTTATCTTGGGGAAGACTGTCAAATGACATCCTTCTGTGAATCCGGGCTAATTTGTCACATTACAGGAGCTTATCCAACTGTCTAATCGCGGTGCCTTGCCGGCAAATCGCGCTATGAAAGAACTTCGTAGACCTGAATTGTATTTTCACGTCCGCGCAAATTAAGCGCGCCAATGCGATTAAAGCGGCATTTGTCCGCAATGGCCGCAATGGTCGCCGGCCCAGTAATTATTTTATAAGGACGAGCATATTCCTGCATGCGATAGGCTACATTGACCACATCCCCCAACGCATTAAATTCAACCCGGTCCTTCGTGCCGATATAACCAACCATAGCATTACCCGTATTTATGGAAACGCCAAAGACCAGGCGGCGGTTCGTGTCGAGCGAGCCGGTGCGGTTAATCTGGTGAATAAGTTCACGCCCGGCTTGCACAGCCTTATTTTCGGAAGAGGTTTCACCATCCCGCTCAGTGAAGATTCCCCAAACGCCATCCCCAAGATACTTAATCAAACCACGATGACGAAAGACGATTTCGGAGGCCTCTTGGTAGAAATTGTTAAGGATATTCGCAAAACGCTTCGCTCCCAAGGCTTCAGCCATGCGCGTCGAATCAGCAATATCGGCAAACAGGACGGTTACTTTTTGCTCGGTCAAGGATGGGAGTTCGCCGGTAGCGAGGTAATCTTTTAGAACGAACTCGGCTTCAGTGGGAGAAACAAAACGCAACAGTAACCGACGAACATATTCTTCCTAGCGGACCTGCTCAATCAGTTCCATGCGCTGAATGGTAAGAGCCGCCTGATGACTGATAGCAACCGCCAGTTGCAGGTCACGACGGTCAAAGGGAATGGCATCCGGGCGCGATTTGTGCATGGCTATCAGCCCTATCACCTGCTCATGGATAATAATAGGGACAAACATGGTGGTGGGCGATACCTCGGCGGCCTTGTTGCGCAAAGCCTGTTTTGCGAGCGGGTCGGTCAGGTCAGACGTTTCCAGAAATTTCAATTCCCGCCGCTGGACGATTTCGCAATAATCCACCCCCATCGAACGTTTCATCATCTGGGTCACTTCTTTGATTGCCGTTTGGGTATCCAGGATGGTGTTGAGTTTTTGGGCAATTTCAGAAATCAGCAGGGAGTGTTCTTCGACCGATTCAAGCACCAGTTCGCGGGTAAAATGATGCGTCCCGTTAATACCGGGCGCCTGCCTGATTTTGCCCGTCTGGTGAGAAACATGAATAACCACCGTCCCGATGCGAATTAAGTCATCGGGATGCAGGTGACAGGAGCCAACGACACGCTGGCGGTTGACGTATGTACCATTGGTACTGCCGAGGTCAGTCAGGGTGAGAGTATTGGTGGGGCCATCCAGAAAAATTTCAGCATGACTACGCGATGCAGAAACATCTTCAATGACAATCTCATTGCTCGAGGCGCGGCCAATCGTAAATTTACCCGGTTTGAGTTCAACAAGTTTGGGTTCTTTATCGGGCGAAGTGACTATCAATTGCCACATAATTTAACTTTCCACTTTGGGAGAAAACGGTTCCTAAAATTACACCAACCTGGGGCAAACCTGTTTAAAATAATATCACTCTTTCGCGCAAGTTGTAAACAAAAAGCATTACTACATCATAAAAAAGTTACACGCGTTTCAGGTAGCCCACCGCCCGGCCTTCTTCATCGTCCATGATGATGTCGAGCAAGAAATTGGGCCGAAAATCCTGCACATCCACCAGGCGCAAGGTGTTCGATAGGGTTTCATCGACGTTCTGGCACCATTCGGCCAGGCGATTGGGGGTGGAGTAGAAAAACTCGCGGTTGAAGACGACATCCGGGTCATCAGTGTAAATTGCCAGCGGGTAAATGTGAGCTTCCATCAGGTCCTGGAAGAAATGCGTACCGAAGGAGGGTTCCGGCGATGTACCGATTTCTCGGCCAGAGAGTTCCACCAGCGCGCGGGTGTTATAAATATCGCTATACGCAACATGCACGCCCAGGTCCGGGGTAGAAGTTCCCCAACGGCCTGGCCCAACACAGATAAAGTTGCGTTCTTTGAGAGCCTGGTTCAACTGACCGATAGTGCGTTCCAGGCGGATTCGGTCGGCAGCGGAAGGCAGATGGAAATACCCCTCGGGAGTGACGAACAGAACATAACGGATATCCTCTATCAGCCCGTGAGGCACCATGCGCCGGGTAGAGAAAACAATATCCCGCTCCAGCAATTCTTCGGGAATTCGAGTCTGTTCACCCGCATCCATGTGGCTTTGCGGGCGGCATTGCAGCAGGGTGATTTCGATTTCCGGCTGAACGCTGTAGGGGTCTGGCACGCGCACGGTAAATTCGGTATCTACTGGAGCCTGGTAATGCGTTTCAAGCAATTGGAGCATTTCGCGCATGTAGGCTGCAAAGGGCGTGCGGCGCAGCATTTCATCAAAGGTCACCACCGCATAGCGGGTATCTATAGCACTGGTGCGAATGGCAGAAAGATACCCGCCCTCGTCAATTTGGGCAATGTAACGCAGCGGCGGATAGCGCGGGTCTAGCACCTCTTGGAGGGGGACGGTTTTCAGGGCATTTTCTTCCAGGTCGAGTAGGTCCACATATTTTTGTGAGTAGCGGCTGATAAGTTCCACGGAAGAAGCCGGGTGCAACAAGGGATGGCTGAGCGCCACCAGACGCGGATGGTCATCGGCAACGGCCTCCACCGCCCGTGTACCAAGTCCCCATACCAGGCGCAGAAAACCGTCTTCGCGCCGAATCTGCGGCGACCAGCGATACAGATTGCGGCTGAAGCCAACCCCCGCACATTGTGGATAGAAATATCGCCCGACTTTTTCGCCTTCCACAAATTGAATCAGTACCGCCAGGCGTTCATCGTAATCCACCAGTCCTTTGTGATGCCGATACAGCAGGGCATTCGGATTGAGCCCGCTGGCATAAATTTGGGTGATGGCGCGCGTCAGGTCGCGCAGTTTTTCTTTTTCGGTACCCTGATTAGGGCAAAAGAAACTGTCATATTTCCCGGCAAACGAGGTGCCAAAATTATCTTCCAACAGGCTGGAGGAACGCACAATCAGCGGGCGTCCATCCGCTTCTCGAATAATAGCGCGCAGGCGTTCCGCAATATCTTCCGGGAAGCGGCCCTGCTTGAATTCCTGCTGGATAATTGGAAATTCGGCCCGCATTTGGGCTTCAGGTTTGTATTTCTGGTCAGACCAATGCACCAGCCCGTTGGTAGCCAGAAAGGAATAAAAGACATCAGAAGCCAGATAATACGAAACCGGAATACGCAGCGAGGCGCGCAGCCCAGGCGAAGCCACCTCGCGCAGGATGCGGTACGCCAACAGCATCCCCGCCGACTTGCCGCCAATTTTGCCATAACCAATTTTGCGCTTGCGGATTTCCTCCAGGTCGGCAATGGTAAACCAGCGCCGCGCAATTTTGATGTAGGCCAGCTGATCGCTAATCATCGTGCGAATGAGGACGACTTTGATTTCCTGCAAGCGCGCATCGAGCATTTTGCGTTTATCGGGCGGCAGGCGTTCAATCATCTCCGCCTGCTCGAAGAGCATATCTTGCGGAGCCAGTTCGGGATTGAAATAAATCATGCTGGGAACTTCGCCGCGCTCGCCCACGGTCTGGCGCACCAGCGATTCGAAATCTTCATAGAGCAGGTTATAAGCAAAGTAAAAGTCGGTTAACGCATCGCGCACGCGCTCTAAACGCAGTTCCCACAACTCAAACGATTCTTCTCCGTAGGGGTCGTGTAAACCCTCCCGAACTTGCGACTCTATCGCCTTTTTGCGCACCTCGGCTTCGAATTCTTCGGCATGAATAATGCCACGCGCTAACAACATCTCACGCATCTTCTGTCGAATGCGCGAAGCCAGAATGGGATACTGCGTGAGCGCCAGGTAAATATTCAGAACACGGTCGTTAGATGGGCTGGGAAGGGTCATAATTTCAAGGGTGAAAGCAAAATGCAGAATGCAGAATGGCCTGCTGGCACCATTCAGCATTCTGCATTCGTCATTCTACATTCTGCATTTATCCAAGGTGCATCGGCATAATCACATGAATAAAGCCATCTTCGCCCACCGGCTTGACCACGCCCGGCGCGTTCGGCGCGGACGTTTCAATGGCAACGTTGGGGGTTTTGATAACTTCCAGCACTTCGCGCAAGAATTTGACATTGAACGCAATCAGCAGCGGGAGACCGTCCACCGTCGCCTCCACAATCGTCTCGTTCGAGCCGGTTTCCTCGCTATGGGCCGAAATTTCCACCTCGCCCGGTTGGAGTTCGCCGCTGTTTTTGATATTCATACGCACCACATTCGAGCCTTCGCGGGCGAAAATCTCGGCCTGCTTACACGCTTTGAGCAGCGAAGCCGTTGAAACTAGCGTGCGCGATTTGTACGAGCGCGGAATAATCTGTTGATAATCGGGAAACGTGCCGTCAATCAGTTGCGAGACCAGTTCGGCATCCTTCACGCGGAAGACGACCTGCCCACGCCCTTTGGGAAGCACCATCTGAATCATCTGCTCGCCGTCGCTGGCAATCCGCGCCAGTTCCGAAAGCGCCCGGGCCGGGATAATGGCGCTCACAGGATGCGCCGCCGGGCTGGAAAGAGTCGCCGTGCGCACCGAAAGCCGGAAACCATCGGCGGCGGCCATTGTAATCGTCTCCCCTTCCACCTTCAAGAGAACGCCCATCAGCACCGGGCGAGCCTCGTCAGTCGAAGCCGCGAACGCAACCTGGTGAATCATCTCCTTAAAATCAGCAACGTTAATATTAATCGCGTCGCCAAAATCTGGCACGGGCAAAGGCGGGAACTCTTGCGCATCAATCCCTTTGATGTCATTGGTGGAGGGGCCAGAGCGCACGTTCAGGGTTTGGGTGCGCGAGTCGAGCGTCAGGCTGACCTGCGGATCGGGCATGGTGCCAACCAGGTCGGCAAAGGTACGGGCAGGGACGGTGGTGGAGCCTTCCTCCTCAATCCTGGCCCCAATCCAGCAGGTGATACCCATTTCCAGGTTGGTGGCCGACAGGCGCAGGCGGCCTTCATCGGTGGCAATCAACACATTCGCCAGCACCGGCAGAGTGCTGCGGGGCGATACGGCGCGCGAGACAATACTCAAACCGCGCGCCAGATTCTCTTGAAGTACGGTGACTTTCATCGGCGTCCTCTCCTGCGTGGATTATTGCATGTGAATATCTCTATTTTACATCATCTTCTCGATATAATAGCCCTCATGACCGAACAACGCAACCTTGAAAAAGCCGCCCTGCGCGGCGAACCGTCCTACGTCTGGCGCGCCGGGCAACAGCGCCGCCTTGAAATGATAAAACGAGCCGCCGGAAAACGCATTGGCGGCAAAATTTTGGAAAATGGCTGCGGGGTTGGCATGTACGTCGAAAAGCTGGCGGCCTTCGGCGGCTCTGTTTTTGGATTGGAATTTGACTTTGAGCGAACGCTGGAAGCGGCCCGCCGCAACCCAAACATCCTCAATGCCGCCGGAGAATCCCTGCCGTATCCTGCTTCCGCTTTTGACCTGATTCTCAGCCACGAAGTCCTCGAACACGTTGCCGATGACCGCCGCGCCGCGCAGGAGATGATACGAGTACTTAAACCTGGCGGCCGGGCGGTGATTTTCGTCCCTAATATTGGCTACCCCTTCGAGACTCATGGCATTTACTGGCGCGGACATTACCGCTTTGGCAACATCCCGCTCGTCAATTACCTGCCGCGCTTGCTGCGCAACCGGCTAGCCCCGCATGTGCGCGTCTATGCCTTTGGCGACCTGGCCGCGCTGTTCGACGGCCTGCCGGTCCAATTCATTGAGCGTCGAGTCATTTTTGGCGCTTATGATAATCTGATTGCCCGCTTTGGTCTGTTTGGGAAACTTCTGCGCGCCATCCTGCAATTTTTAGAGCGCACCCCACTCCAATGGTTCGGCCTGTCGCATTTTTGGGTGGTAGAAAAGACCAGCGACTAAATCGTCATCAAAATTATCGCCACCAGGGCAGCCAAAATGCCCAGTCGCTGTTTGCGAGAAATCGATTCTTTCAGCACAAACCAGGCCAGCAAGGCAGTCATGCCGGGGTAGAGCGAACTCAAGACAGCGGCGATGTCCATTCGCCCTGCCTGAGCCGCCAGTACATAAAACAGATTGCCTCCTACATCTAGCGCGCCGCTCATCATCACCAGCGGCCAGCCCTCGCGCGGAATTTTGACCGATTCGCGGCGCAAAAGCAGAACAGCAACCAGCACCAGCGTCCCGCCAGTGCGCGAGGCAATCATCGGCCACAGGGTGGCTTCCTGCGCAACGCCGTGAATCAGAATAAAGTAAGTTCCAAAGCCAATCCCGGCCAGCAACGGCAAACGCAAATCGGAAAGCCGCGCCAGGCGCGGTTTAGCATCTACATCGGTCTGCGAGACCAACCAAATCGACAGCAGCGCCAGCCAAACACCGCCTATCTGCGTCAGCGGCGGCAGCCCAACCGTCAGCGCGCCGACTAAAACCGGCAGCAGAGCCGCCAGCAAAGCCGAAACCGGCGCGGCTATGCTCATTTTGCCAACTTGCATGGCGCGATAGAGGGCCAGCAGACCGAGAGAGCCAATCGCGCCAGCGGCAGCTCCCAGCAAAAGCCCGCGTGTTGAAATCAGCCTTTCACGGTAAATAGCCAGGGCGGCCAGCAGCAACACCAACCCAACGATTTCGGCATAAAAAACAGCACGCCAGGCCCCCGCCCGGCGGCTGGCCAACCCGCCCACAAAATCCCCGCCGCCCCACACGATGGCGGATAATAGTCCAAAGAAAATGGCCATGGTTCGTTCTCCCGACGATGGATTAAATTCAATTGTACTTTGAGAAGCGCTACAAAATGCAAAAATGAAATACATGAAAGAATGGCTGGTTACAAAAAAGATAACCCCTTAAAATATTGTCCGCCGTCTCGCGCAAACACCGATGAAACAGGAAAAGTATAATAAAGCATATGCCCCTGCCTCCCCTCATCGTCATTGTTGGCCCGACGGCTGTTGGAAAGACTGACCTCGCCATCGAGCTGGCCCTGCGCCTGGGCGGGGAGGTCGTTTCGGCGGATTCTCGCCTGTTTTATCGGGGCATGGACATCGGCACGGCTAAACCATCCGCCGCCGAAAGGCGCGGGGTGCCGCACCATCTGATTGATGTGGCCAATCCCGATGAGACCTGGTCGCTGGCCGTGTTCCAGCAGGAAGCGCGCCGGGTGATAGAGGACATTCACGAGCGCGGCCGCCTGCCTCTGCTGGTGGGCGGCACGGGGCAATATGTCCGCGCCGTAACGGAGGGCTGGCTCCCGCCCGCAGTGCAGCCCGACCCGCGCCTGCGCGGCGTTCTGGAAAGACTGGCAAAAGACCGCGATATTTATTGGCTACACGATAAGTTGAGACTTCTCGACCCCCTGGCCGCCGATTCGATTGACCCACGCAACCTGCGCCGGGTGGCGCGCGCTCTAGAAGTGATTTTTACAACCGGTCAGCCATTCTCCGCCCAAAAACGGGCGGCAGGCTCTCCATATCGGCAAATCGCTCTCGGTCTGAAACGCCCGCGCGAGAAACTCTATCAGCGGGTAGACCTGCGCATCGAAGCGATGTTTGCCCGGGGGCTGTTGGATGAAGTCCAATCTCTCATCGAAAAAGGTTATTCGCCCGACCTGCCATCCATGTCGGCCATTGGCTACCGCGAGGCAGCGGCGGTCTTGCGCGGCGAAATGACCATAGAAGAGGCCAAAGCACAAATGAAACGCCTGACACGAATTTTCGTGCGCCGTCAGGCGAATTGGTTCAAGGAAACCGACCCATCTATCCGCTGGTTCGAGGCCGGGCGTGTTTCAATGCAGGAGATTGAGCGCTTCTTGCGAGAAAATTTGTGAATTTTTTCCTGTAGTTGACTTTTTATTGTGTTTCCTTATACTTTTAAGTATAAATTAGTTAAAACACAAAATCGGAGGAGGAGTGACGATGGAGAGCCGTCCCTGGCTGAAGAATTACGACGAGGGCGTTCCGGCCAGCCTGGAATATCCCAAAGTGCCGCTGTTCCACTTTTTGGAGGAATCGGCGCGCAAGTATCCTGACCGGCCTTGCACGCTGTTCAAGGGCGCTACCATTTCCTTCAAAGAAATGAACGAAATCACTGACCAGATTGCCGGAGCGCTGGCGGCCATGGGGGTCAAAAAAGGCGACCGGGTCGGTATTTTTATGCCAAATACGCCACAGTTTGTGATGTGCTATTTTGGCATTCTCAAGGCCGGGGGCGTGGTGGTGGCGACCAACCCGCTTTATACGCCAAGCGAAATCGAACACCAGGTGAACGATGCGGGCATCGAGGTTATGTTCGTGATGACGAATTTCTATAAGACCATCAAAACTGCCCAGCCCAAGACCAAAATCAAGACGCTGATTGTCACCAACCTGAAAGAAACTCTGCCGCCCGTGTTGCGGCTTTTGTTCACGCTGGCAAAGGAGAAGAAAGGCGGCTTCCGCATTGAGGGCGGCCTGCAGGCGGGGGATGTATGGCTGCAAGACCTGTTGAAAAAATATACGCCTGCCGACCGGCCCAAACTGGAGATTGGGCCGGAGGATACCTGCCTGTTTCAGTATTCAGGCGGCACGACCGGCGTCTCCAAAGGCGCGGTGGCGCTGCACCGCAATATTGTTGCCAATTCGCTCCAGATTAAGACCTGGATGGGCAAAGCACTGGAACCCGGCAAAGATATTGTGCTGATGGCGATTCCGCTTTTCCATGTGTATGGCATGGTGGCAGGTATGAACTTTGCCCTGGCCGCCGGGGCAACAATGGTGATGGTCCCCAACCCGCGTGACCTGAAAGACGTGCTGGAAAATATCAACAAGTACCGCCCTACCATTTTCCCGGGCGTGCCAACGCTGTACAACGCGCTCAACAACCACCCTGACGTGGCGGCGGGCAAGTACAATCTCCGTTCCATCAAGGCTTGCATTTCCGGCTCGGCGCCGCTCCTGCGCGAAACAAAAGAGAAATTCGAAGCGCTCACTGGCGGAAAACTGTTTGAGGGCTTTGGCCTTTCGGAAGCGCCAACCGCAACCCACTGCAACCCGCTGTTTGGAACGAACAAAACCGGCTCCATTGGAATGCCGCTTTCGGATGTGGAGTGCAAAATTATCAGCCTGGATGATGGCATGACCGAATTGGGTCTGGGCGAAATCGGCGAGCTGGTGATTCGCGGGCCACAGGTGATGAAAGGGTATCATAACATGCCCACAGAAACCGCCAACACTCTGCGCGACCTGGGCGACGGCGGCGGACCCTGGCTATTCACTGGCGATATCGCCCGCATGGATGAGGACGGATATTTCTACATTGTGGACCGCAAAAAGGAACTCATCAAGCCGGGCGGATTCCAGGTCTGGCCGCGCGAAGTAGAAGAGGTCATCATCGCCCATCCAAAAGTGCTGGAATGCGGCGTAGCGGGCATCCCCGACCCGTATCGCGGCGAAACCGTGAAGGCCTGGGTTGTCAAAAAAGACGAAAGTCTGACGGAGGACGAAATTAAGGCCTGGTGTAAGGAAAAGCTGGCGGCTTACAAAGTACCCACCCATGTCGAGTTCCGCGCAGAACTGCCCAAAACCACCGTTGGGAAAATCCTGCGCCGCGAGTTGGTGAGGCAGCATAAGGAAACAGAGAAGTAGACAGGTAAACAGAAGAATAAAAGAGCCTCCTGATGTTCAGGAGGCTCTTTTGTTTTCCGGTTTCTACCTGTTTCCGCGTTTCCGTATTTCCTTCCGCGCTTTATTCCACAGCAGCCCACGCCAATTGCGGGGTGCCGCTTTTCTTGGGGAAAGGCGGCGGAAAGACTTTTTCAAACTCTTCGCGCGTGATGGTTTCTTTTTCGAGCAGCAAATTGGCAACATCATCCAATTGCTTGCGATATTGCCTCAGGATGGATTGGGCGCGTTTGTGGGCTTCATCGACAATCCGGCGCACTTCGCGGTCAATTTGCTCAGCCACGGCCTCAGAGTAATCGCGCTGTTCCGAAATTTCACGGCCCAGGAAAATCAGTTCTTCCTTTTGGCCATACACCCGGTTGCCCAATTCTTCGCTCATGCCCAGGCGAGTGACCATCGTGCGAGCCATGCGCGTCACCTGCTCAATATCGCCAGAAGCGCCAGAAGTAATATCATCAAAGACCAGTTCCTCGGCAGCGCGGCCACCCAGAGCGTAAGCCAGAGTAGCAAACATCTTCTTGCGCGACATCAAAATGCGGTCTTCTTCTGGTCGGAACCAGGTCACGCCGCCAGCCTGCCCGCGCCCAACGATGGTGACTTTTTGCACCGGGTCGGCTTCGGCAATGGCATTGGCGACCACTGCATGACCGGCCTCGTGATAGGCAATGATGCGCTTTTCTTCGTCGCTAATCAGACGTGATTTGCGCTCCGGCCCCATTACCACGCGCTCAATCGCTTCTTCCAATTCAGCCTGACCAATCGAACGCTTGTTGCGGCGTGCTGCCAGAATTGCGGCTTCATTGACCAGATTTTCCAAATCGGCCCCCACAAAACCGGGCGTGCCGCGTGCAATAGATGCCAAATCTACTTGCGGGTCGAGCGGCTTGCCTTTAACATGCACCCGCAAAATAGCCTCGCGGCCTTTCACATCGGGACGGTCAAGGGTCACCCGCCGGTCAAAACGACCCGGGCGCAGCAAAGCAGGGTCAAGAATATCGGGGCGGTTGGTAGCCGCCACAACGATGATGTTGGTATCGGTATCAAACCCATCCATTTCGACCAGCATCTGGTTGAGGGTTTGCTCGCGCTCATCATGCGAACCACCCAGCCCCGCGCCGCGCTGGCGCCCAACAGCGTCAATTTCATCCACAAAAATAATGCAGGGCGAATGACGCTTGGCCTGGTCAAACAGGTCACGCACGCGGCTGGCACCTACGCCCACAAACATTTCCACAAATTCCGAGCCGGAAATCGAGAAGAACGGCACACCCGCTTCACCAGAAACGGCCTTGGCAAGCAGAGTCTTGCCCGTGCCAGGAGGCCCAACCAGCAAGACGCCCTTCGGAATGCGCGCGCCCAATTGAATGAACTTCTGCGGTTCGCGCAAAAATTCGACCACCTCTTTGAGTTCTTCTTTCGACTCATCCGCCCCGGCCACATCTTCAAAAGTGACGGTTGGGTGCTCACCGCTAAACATGCGCGCCCGCGATTTACCAAACGACATGGCGGCATTGTTCGAACCCTGCGCCTGCCGGAAAATCCAGAAGAATAAGGCAATAATCAAGATGAACGGCAAAATATAGCCAAGCACGCTCAAGACGGTCATCCACGAACTGGGTGGATTGATGACAATTTGCAATTTTTCAGGAGCAAGTTGTTCCGGGGTGACGCCTAATAGCACGAGTTGATTGAGCAACGATGTCCCATCTTCCTTATGAGCGGTTCTTTCTACTTCAGAGCCGCTGCTGCCCGGGTAAATCACACGCAGGCGGTTATCCGATTCAGCCACAATCCGTTTGACTTTCCCGGCTTTAATATCGGCAGCGACCTGGTTGATGGTCAACGGCGATTCTGTGTTAGACGGTTGGCGAACCTGAAAGAGTACCATTGCAATAATGGCAATGAACAGTAAGGCATAGATGAGAAATGACTGGTTTCGAGAGTTATTCACACAGACCTCCTATAACGGTCAGAGGGATTATATACCATGCACTATCACAATTGGTTTGCAAATAAATTACTTTATATGATTTTCTAATATATTCCTTCCAAAAACCATCCAAATTCAAAGAATCACCAGTTCTACCGGGCAGTGGTCTGAACCAGTCACACCATCGTGAATGATGACATCGCGCACACGCCCGGCCAGGCTCTCCGAAACCAGAAAATAATCGATGCGCCAGCCAATGTTGCGCTGACGCGCCGCCATGCGATATGTCCACCAGGTGTATTGAACCCGTTCCGGGTACATGTGACGGTATACATCCACAAAACCATGTTCGAGATATTTCTGTACCCAGGCGCGCTCTTCGGGCAAGAAACCAGAAGTGGTTTCATTTTCGTCAGGACGGGCCAGGTCAATTGGCTGATGAGCGGTGTTGAAGTCGCCAGTGAGAATGATGTTCTCGCCCGCCGCATGCAAAGAGTCACAAATTTCCAGCAGACGGGCGTAAAAATCGAGTTTGTACTCCACCCGGTCATAGCCGCGCTGTCCATTCGGAAAATAAATGTTGTAGAGGAGAAAATCATCGTGCCGGGTGCAGATAACGCGCCCCTCAACATCGAACCGCTCTTCATCTAATCCCAACCGGACTTCGATTGGCTCCTGTTTCGAGAAGGTCGCCACTCCACTGTAGCCAGGTCGCTGAGCAGGATTCCATATGGCGCGATAACCAGGAAAATCCCGTTGTTCGTCAGTCAATTGCTGAGGAGTGGCCTTAATCTCTTGCAGACAAAACACATCCGGCGATTGCTCGAACAACCACGACTTGAGATTTTTTCCCAATGCCGCGCGAATCCCATTCACGTTCCATGTAATAATTTTCATGTTCTGAGACATCCTTGCTTATGGTAAACTTAATACAGCATCGCAAAAAGGATATTTGTTATGAATAGTTCAAACCGCCATATCCTATGCATCGAGGATGAAACCGAAATGATTGACCTTATTCGTATCATCCTGGAGCGGAAAGGGTTCGAGGTGGAAGGAGCAACGGGCGGTGAAGAAGGGCTAAAAAAGGTCCACGAAAAGAAACCTGACCTGGTCTTGCTCGATCTGATGATGCCGGATATAGATGGTTGGGAAGTATACCAGCAAATGAAAGCGGACGAAAAAACCAGGGATATTCCAGTCATTGTCGTGACTGCCAAAGCGCAGAATATTGACAAAGTACTCGGATTGCAAATTGCCAAAGTGGATGACTACATCTCCAAACCATTCAGCCCGGAAGATCTGCTCTCCAGCGTAGAACGAGTGCTGGAGCGCAAAAAGAAAGATTAAAAACCGAGGCGGCCTTCATCAACACAGGCCGCCATCTTTTTTAGAGCGCATGAAAGACCATCCGATTACTATCCGAAATTTGAGCAACCCGACAATTACACCCATCCGCGGAAAGTGGTGTCAATCGTTCCGCGCCCGCCTGCAAGGATTCACGTTTCGTTCCAACCTGGGATATGATGAAGGTCTCGTGTTGGTGGAAACGCGCGACAGTCGGATTGACACATCCATCCACATGCTGTTCGTTTGGACAGACCTGGCAGTGGCCTGGGTTAACAGCGAGGACATCGTGGTAGATACCGTGCTTGCAAAAGCCTGGCGACCTTTCTACGGGCCATCCAAACCCGCGCGTTACGTCATCGAATATCATCCCGCCCGGCATGGCGACCTGCAGCCGGGTGACCATATTGCTTTTGACCATGATTAAAAGACTCGTTCTTGTTTCTCTGCTTCTAGCCGTGTTCTTGCCCATGAATCTGGCCCAGGCCCAAGATTCGACCCCCCCCTCTGGCCCCATTTACATTGTCCAACCCGGCGATTTTCTCTCGACCATCGCCAGCCGCTTTGGCGTGACCCTGACGGAACTGATGTCTGCCAACAACATCAGTGACCCCAACAGTATTGCAGTTGGGGCGCGCATCATCATCCCCGGCCTGGAAGGCATCAGCGGAGTGTTGACGACCGAAGTTCTCAATTATGGTGATACCTTGCGCAGTCTGAGCCGCCGCAACCGCGTTGCTGAATCTTTTGTGCGCAAACTGAACCATATCACCAGCCCATCGGAACTGTACGCAGGAATGGGTGTTATATTGCCCCAGCAGGAAAATTTCACCCCGCTGCAAAATCGTGTCAATTTAGCCCCAGGCGAAACCCTGCTCGAAGCCGCCATTCGCACCGACAGCGACCCGTGGACCTTAAAAACTATCAACGAACTCTCCGGTACCTGGGCGGCCCTGCCCGGCGATGTTCTGTATGCGCCAACCGGAGAAACGAACACGAGCAAAGCAAACGGAATGCCTTCGGCATTTATCAACGTGCAAGTCACACCATTGCCAATGACCCAGGGAGGCACCAGCAAAATCGTCATCCAGACTCAGCCAGGAGTCTCGCTGGCAGGGATACTGGTAGATAAGCCGCTCAACTTCTTTCCGCAGGAGGATGGAAGTTACGTGACCCTGCAAGGGATTCACGCTATGCTCACGCCAGGGCCATATCCCCTGCGGCTAGAGGCCACCTTGCCCGATGGTTCACGGCAGAGTTATGAACAAATGGTTATCGTTCAATCCGGGTTTTACCCGAATGACCCGGTGCTTTTGGTAGAACCCGAAACGATTGACCCGGCTGTGACCGAGCCGGAAACGCAAAAAATTCTCGAACTGACCCAACCGGCCACGCCCACCCGCTACTGGCAGGGAATTTTTCAGGCGCCTGCTTACGACCCCAACTGCTTCACGTCGCGCTACGGAAACCGGCGCACCTATATTGGCTCTGGAACCGGGGAAGAATATTCATCGTTTCACAGTGGAGTGGATTTTTGCGGCGGTGAGGGATTGCCCATCCTGGCCCCTGCAGATGGCGTGATTATCTTTGCCGACTTTTTGACTGTACGCGGGAATGCCACCATTATCGACCATGGTTGGGGGGTTTACAGTGGCATCTGGCATCAGTCGCAAATCAAAGTAACGGTAGGGCAAGTCGTCAGGAAAGGCGAACTGATTGGAGTAGTCGGCGGCACAGGCCGCGTCACTGGCGCTCACCTGCACTGGGAAGTATGGGCCAATGGCACTCAGGTCAACCCGCTAGAGTGGCTGGAGAAAGTCTTTCCTTAACGCGAATACCCGCAGTGCGCATCTTGCCCGTTGTTTCAGTATCTGGTTTATGCTACACTAGTCTCGTATTTCACAACAGACTGAGGCGAAAATGAGTGAACTCATTACTTATCTCAAACAAAGCGACATCTTCTATCAGTTCACGCAAACGCAATTAGAATTGGTCGCCAACCTGTGTCAGCAAAAATCCTTCAATGCAGGCGAAACCATTTTCGAAGAAAACAGCACCAGCAAGGAACTATACGTCATCATCCAGGGCGAGGTAAACATCATTGTTGACCCTGGGCTTGTCGGCACAAAAGGAAAAACCGAAAAAATCGTCTTGACCACCCTGCGGCGGGGTCAATCCTTTGGAGAAGTGGCCCTGGTTGATGAGGGATTGCGCTCTGCCACTGCCCAGGCAAAAAACAAAGATACCCGCCTGCTGGTCATCCCGCGTGACAAACTCATTATGCTGTGCGAAACATATCCTCAACTGGGCTATCGGCTGATGTATAACCTGGCCGCCGACCTGGCCATGAAAATTCGCAACACCGATTTGCGCGTACGCGAGAGAGTGCTCTACGGACAACAAGCAACATAACCCAAACGGGTAAATGCCCAACGCCTGTCACAAAAGTTCTTGCTTTTTTCGAAAATAAATTGTATGATTTTGGTTAGTTTGTCGACAACCTTTGTGAAAAAGCAGATTATCGGCAAATCTGCTTGAAAATTTCGCGCATGCGATAAAACCAATCAGTTCTGAGGAGGAAGAAGTATGTCTAAACGTCTGTTCGTTGTACTATCTTTGTTGGTGGTTGCCAGCTTGATGCTAACCGCTTGCAGTGGTGGTGGCGCAGCCAGCGGCCCAATCAAGATTGCGATTCTGGCACCTTTGAGCGGACAGGTGCAGACCTTCGGCGAATCCACGCGTGATGGCGCCCTGCTCGCCATCGAAGAGTGGAATGCCAAAGGTGGCGTGCTTGGCCAGAAAATCGAACCAGTCATTGCTGACAGCCAGTGCTCAGCCGACCCGGCGGTAAATGCCGCCAACAAGGTAATTGACCAGGATAAGGTCAAGTACATTGTGGGCGAAGTCTGCTCGAGCGCATCGATTCCGATTTCGGAAATCACTGAGGCCAAAGGCGTGGTGCAAATCAGCCCCACCTCCACCAACACCCAGGTGACCCTCAACCAGGACGGCACCACGAAACAATATGTTTTCCGCGCCTGCTTCATTGACCCCTTCCAGGGCCTGGTCATGGCGAAATTCGCTCTTGGACAGGGTCACAAAACTGCTTTCATTATGTTCGATAAAGGCAACGACTACGTTCTGGGGCTGGCCGAAGCCTTTGAAAAGTCGTTTACTGAGGGCGGTGGCACCATTGTGGGCAAAGAAGCTTACACCAAGGATGACACCGACTTCTCCGCCATCCTGACCAAAGTGGCAGACAGCAAAGCCGATGTACTGTTCCTGCCCGATTACTACAACATCGTCAACCTGGTTGGCGCACAGGCCAAGGAACGCGGCGTGACGGCGGTGATGATGGGCGGCGACGGTTGGGACTCTGCCGACCTCGACCTGGCCGCTGCCGATGGCGGCTTCTTCTCGAACCACTATTCGTCCGAAGATACCCGCCCGATTGTGCAGGACTTCGTAAAACGTTACGAAGCCAAGTATGGCGCTCGCCCGGATGCCCTGGCCGCACTGGCTTACGATGCCACCAATCTTTTGCTGGCCGCTATTGAAAAGGCTGGCAAGGATGACCCGGCGTTGGTGAAAGACGCTCTGGCCGCCCTGGAATATGATGCGGTTTCTGGCAAAATTACCTTCGATGCCCAGCATAACCCGGTCAAAGCGGCAGTGGTGATGCAGGTGAAGGACGGCAAAATCAGCTTCACCGAGAGCATCGCTCCGTAACTGATGCAGTATACCGAAGGGGCGGTCGCCATGACTGCCCCTTCTTTTTCATCCCAGGATGGACATGAACACATCTACCAACTCTACATTCTTTCAAACAGTCATCCAAAAACGTTGGCTGGGAAAAGCGTTCCTTTTGCTTTTGACTGCACTGGCAGTCTGGCGAATTGCGACTGCTCTGATGGCTGACCCGCTCCTCTTTCTGCAGCAAGTCGTCAACGGGTTGCAACTGGGCTTCGTGTATGCCTTAATCGCTCTGGGCTACACCATGGTTTATGGGATTGTTCGCCTGATTAACTTCGCCCATGGTGATGTTTTCATGGTTGGTTCGTTTGTCAGTTTCTATTCCATCACGCGTTTCCAGTTGCATCTTTGGCCAACCAGCGTCTTCCCGGCCATGTCCGAAAATCTGTCCAACGTCATCGGCGTCCTGACCGTCATTGTGGTTGCCATGATTGCCTGCGCACTCCTGGCAATCGTAATTGAGCGCGTGGCGTACAAACCACTCCGCAACGCCCCTCGAATTTCAGCCTTGATTACAGCAATTGGCGTCTCCTTCTTTTTAGAGTATTTCGCTGCGTTAGATTTTGTCTTCAGCGCCAATTTCATCACCTACAAACGCCCTATTGAGGTAGTGACCTGGGCTATTGGCGCAAACGGAATCACTCAACTCAGCGGCGATGCTCCGCCTGAAGGGACAATCCTGTTATCGAACATTGCCCTGATTATTATCGTCACTTCGATTTTGCTCGTAGTGGCGCTGCAGTTCATTGTTCACAAAACCCGCATTGGCAAAGCCATGCGCACGGTCGCCTATGATAAACAGACCGCGCGTTTGATGGGCATCAACGCAGACGCAGTTATCTCAACCACATTTGCCATCGGCGCCGCCCTGGCCGGAGCCGCCGGCGTGCTTTATGCCATTGCATTCTCGCAAATCTTCTTCGTCATGGGCATCTTGCCCGGCCTGAAAGCGTTTGTGGCCGCCGTTCTTGGGGGCATTGGCAGCCTGCCAGGCGCCTTGCTGGGCGCACTCATTATGGGTCAAGCCGAGGTGCTTTCTGCTGCTTATATCTCCACCCCCTTACGTGATGCAATTGCTTTCAGCATCCTGATTGTGGTGTTGCTGGTACGTCCAACCGGGCTGTTTGGCGAACCAGAGCGCGAAAAGGCATAATCCTATGATGAGCAAACTCTCCAAACCTACGCTATGGTTTCTGGGCAGTTCCGTCGCCATTTATGTAGTATTGCAAATCCTGGTCAGCACCGGATTGCTTAATTCTTTCTGGGACACCATCATCCGCATCGGTGCGGTAATGGCCATCGTCAGCATAGGGCTGAACTTGATTTACGGGTTCAACGGTCAATTTTCGCTTGGGCAGTGGGGGTTCTACGCCATTGGAGCTTACGCTGCCGCCGATGTCACCTATCGCTGGACGGTCAATAAAAGCGCAGATGGCCTGGTGATACTCTTCCTGGCAACCGCGCTCAGTGGCGCATCTATCTTATGGCTACACCAACGCATCGCAAAAGTACGGGGCATCGACCCACTTTCTGCGTTCACAATTTATCTCACCTCAACCATCGCATGGTCTGCGCTGGCGTTCTGGGTTGGAATTACCGCTACTCCAGCCGTTACAGCGTTGCTCAACATGCTTCCGGCGGCAATCGCGCTTCAAATTGTCTTCATCGTGGCTGTTCTATTCAGTGCCATACTGGCGGCTGAAATCAGTTACCTGTTCGGACTGCCTATCCTCTCGCTTGGCTCGGACTATTTCGGAATAGCAACGTTGGGATTCACGGTTATTGTCAAAATCCTGCTCGACAACTCCGATACCCTGCTCGGATTTGTTGAAATGAAGGGCGCGCGCGGCATGATTGGCATCCCAAAAATCACCACGCTGTTCTGGGTATTCTTCTTTCTGATGGTGGTCATCGTCCTGGTTCGCAACCTGTTGCGCTCCAGCTATGGACGCGCCATCATTTCAGTACGCGAGGATGAAATCGCCGCCAAAGCGATGGGCATCGATGTTGCAGAATACAAAATTGTCGCCTTTGTGCTGGGCAGCTTCCTGGCCGGATTGGCAGGAGGCTTATATGCTCACATCAACGGATTCCTGCACCCCAACACCTTCAACTTCATCAAATCCTTCGACCCAATGATTATCATCGTCTTTGGAGGACTGGGGAGTATCACAGGCACCATCTTTGCATCATTCGCCTGGGCGCTGGTACTGGAAGGCATTTTGCGCATCTTCCTTCCTCAGGGGTTTGAGACCTGGCGTTTTGTGGTTTATCCACTCTTGTTGCTGGTCATTATGCTGCTCAGACCCAAAGGCATCTTCGGCGACTACGAAATCCCCTTTCTGCGCCAGGTGTTGCCCAAACCCCGTCATCCAGAAAAAGAAAAAATTGAAGCAGAGAAAATCGCTGAGGTGCAGCCATGACAGCCAACACTCAACTTTCGGTGTCTGGGCCATTGCTCAAGGTGGAAGGTCTTAGCAAAAACTTTGGCGGCCTGCGCGCAGTGAATAACATGGAATTGGAACTCAACCCGGGTGACCTGGCCGGCCTGATTGGACCAAACGGCGCGGGAAAAACCACCGTGTTCAACCTCATCACCGGGGTCTATGTGCCAACGAGCGGCAAAATCACTTTCAATGGGCAAGAAATCAACGGGTTGGCTCCGCATGTTATCAATCAAATGGGCATCGCTCGCACCTTCCAGAACATCCGTTTATTTCCCAATCTGACTGTGCTTGAAAACGTCTGCATCGCTTACCACTCTCATGCTGGGTATAGTATGCAGGATGCCATTCTACGCAGCAGAAAATTCGAGGCCAAGGAAAAAGAACTGCTCGAAAAAGCGCAAGATTTTCTGAGCATCTTCCGGCTCGAAGACCGACAGGGTGAAATTGCCCGCAACCTGCCCTATGGTGAACAACGCCGCCTCGAAATTGCCCGCGCCCTGGCAGCCAACCCTAAACTGCTGTGCCTCGACGAACCCGCAGCCGGGATGAACCCTGCCGAATCGGTTGCGCTCATGGACCTCATTCATTTCATTCGCGACCGTTTCAGCCTAACGATTTTGCTCATTGAACACCAGATGCGTGTGGTAATGGGCGTATGCGAGAAAATCACAGTGATGGATTTCGGCGAAAAAATCGCTTACGGCGAACCGCGAGAAATTCAGTCAAACCCACGCGTGGTCGAGGCCTACCTGGGACGAGGCGCAGCCGAACTCGCTGAAAAGTTTCGACGGAGTAAAGCCCAATGATGCTTGAAGTAAAAAACCTCCATGTCTATTACGGGGCCATCCATGCCTTAAAGGGCATCAACTTCCATGTCAATGAGGGGGAAATTGTAGCCCTCATTGGCGCCAATGGCGCAGGCAAAAGCACCACCCTTTCCACTATCTCCGGGCTGTTGCAGCCACGCGAAGGAAATGTCATCTTTCGCGGTGAAGACATCACCATGATTCCCGCCGAGCAAACCGTCCAAAAAGGGATTGTACAAGTACCAGAAGGCCGAAAAATCTTCGCCACCCTGACCGTGATGGAAAACCTGGAAATGGGTGCATACACTCAACGAGACAAAAAACTATTCAAGCAAGACCTCGAAAACGTTTTTACCTTGTTTCCACGACTGCGCGAACGCCAAAATCAATTAGGCGGTACCTTCTCAGGCGGTGAGCAACAGATGCTTGCTATCGCACGCGCCCTCATGTCGCATCCTACCATGCTGTTGCTGGATGAACCATCCATGGGACTTTCTCCCATCCTGGTCGAACAAATCTTCGAAATTATCCAGAACATTAACAAGCAGGGAACCAGTGTTTTGTTAGTCGAACAGAACGCACAAATGGCGCTCTCAATTGCCGACCGTGCCTACGTTCTGGAAACTGGCCAAATCACGCTGGAGGGCAATGCCGAAGAAGTGTTGCACAACCCCAGTGTAATTGAAGCCTACCTCGGCGGGCACTAGCAGCCAGGAGGACCAAGATGAAAATCAACAACCGCATTTTGCTATTTTTTGTCTTGCCAACCCTGGCGCCCCTTATCCTGCCGCCCTCAACCCTAATCAGTGGAATTGGGGCCGTGTTGGTGGCGGCGATGCTTTTGTTGGCAACAGGCTATTTCCTGCAACGTGGAAAACCGCTCGCACTGACTTTAATGATATTCCTGCAAGGCCTAAATTTTATTACCAAACTGATGATGTTCTTCTCGAATTCCATCAGCGAAAAAGGAGTGGCCAACCCGGCCTTTGCAGTTACTGCACTCTTGAGCATGGGACTCTCGCTCTACCTGCTCTTACGGCTTGACCAGCCAGACATCCGCGCTCAATTGCGAACCTGATTGCATAAGACTTTTCTGCCGCGCCAAGACGCGGCAGAAAAGTAAAAGGAACAACAAGAAGACAATTGTCAGACAAGTAAAAATTATTACTTAATTCACTTGACCTTTGTTCTAAAAAACTGTAGTATTCTTCTGTGTAGCCCGCCGGGCTGCGAAAATCGTCTCACATTCATGTTCACAGGAGGAAGAAGAATGTCTAAGCGCATGTTGTTTCTCGTTTCGATACTGGTCATTGCCAGCATGGTGTTGACCGCTTGCGGTGGAGGCGGTGCAGCGACCAAAACCATCAAAATTGCCACCCAATCTCCCCTCTCTGGCGACCAGTCTGTCGTGGGCGTAGACATCAAACGCGGCGCCGAACTCGGTCTGGAGCAAATGAGCGGAGCACTGACCGAAATGGGCTTCAAGGTTGAACTAGCCCCCTTCGATGACATGGCCAACCCCGACACCGGCGTTGCCAATGCCAAGCAAATTGTGTCAGACCCGGCCATCTTGTGCGTAGTCGGCCACTACAATTCCGGCGTGCAAATTCCATCGTCCGAGGAATATCATAACGCCGGGCTGGCAAACGTTTCTCCTGCTAACACCAATCCAAAAGTCACCACCCGCGGCTATGCCGAAGTCAACCGCATTGTGGGACGTGACGACGTGCAAGGCGTAGTCGGCGCAAACTTTGCCTTCAACAAAGGCATGAAATCTGTCTTTGTGGTTCACGACAAGACCGCATACGGACAGGGCATCGCAGAATTCTTTAAGCAAGAAGCAGAACGACTGGGAATGCAGGTACTGGGATTTGAAGGAACCGAAGAAAAAGCCAACTTCGATGCCATTCTCTCGCCCATCCTGGCCGCCAACCCCGATGTTTTGTACTTCGGCGGCATGGCTTTTCAGGCGGCTGTTCTCTTCAAGCAAGCTCGCGAAAAAGGATACATGGGCATGTTCCTGAGCGACGACGGCTTCGACAGCCCTGACGCAGCCAAAATCGGCGGCGATGCACTCGTGCAAGGTGCTGGCACGTTCTATTCCACCGTTTCCGGCCCGGCTTCCGTTTATCCTGGCACTGCCAAATTTATTACCGACTTCAAAGCCAAATTTGGCTCTGACCCACAACCCTTTGCTGCTCAGGGCTATGACGCAATGGGCATCTGCTTGAAAGCCATTGAAAACGCTGCCAAAGCCAAGAACGGCGAAATGCCTACCCGTGCCGAAGTCACCCAGGCTATCCGCGCTTTGCAAGGGTATAACGGCATCACCGGCAATTTCACCTTCAACAGCATCGGCGACCCGGTTTCTGCTCAATATTTCATTATCCAGGTCGTCTCGCCCGACCCGGCAAAATGGGCTGAGAACACGATTGTCGAAACCCTCGACATTGCGCCTCCCGCTCCGTAAAACCCTTCGCGCCTCACAACTCCCGGCATCTCATGGGATGCCGGGAGAAATTTCACATTTGGGATGGTCTATGAAACGATTCTTCAGCACCATCAATACCCGCGAGTTGTTGCGTCCGCTGGGGCAAATGTTGGTCTTTTCGGTTGGGAGCGCGGTTTTCCTTTCTATCATCGTTTTACTGCTGGCGCTGCTCCTCGACAAATCTGCCGCAGGGCAAAGCGTTGTGTCCCGATTCAACGTTTCCCTGTTTACTTATGTCCTGGTCAACCTGCCCCAGGTTCTGATTGACGGTCTGACAATCGGCTTCGTTTATGCCGCCATTGCCCTGGGCTACACAATGGTCTATGGCGTGTTGGAATTTATCAACTTTGCGCACAGTGAAATCTTTGCTGTTGGCGCCTTCGTGGGCGTAGAAATACTGATTGCACTGGATACAGCGGGTATTCTGGGGACCGCTCCACTCGGCACAGCGTACCTGTGGCTGGTTTTAGCCATTTTAGCCGGGATGGTCGCCGCCGGAAGCCTCGCAATGGCAGTTGAAAGAATCGCCTACCGCCCGTTACGAGGCGCGGCACGGCTGGTCCCGCTCATTTCGGCCATTGGTGTTTCCTTCTTTCTTCAGGATATGATTCGCCTGGTAGAAAGCCTGACCACCGGCCAGTTCAACCGCATCTTCCCTACTTTTGGCAATTTTGACGAGCGATTACTCTTTGGAGAAATGAACATGGGTGGAACTGCCATCATGCTCGGCATTTCCATCAAGTCTCTGATTGTCATTCTCGCAGCAGTAATTATGCTGGTCATCTTAAACTACCTGGTTAACGCCACCAAGATTGGCAAGGCCATTCGGGCGGTTGCTCAAGACCGTCCCACAGCCAGCCTGATGGGCGTAGATGTCAATCGCATCATATCCCTGACCTTTTTAATTGGCGGTTCACTGGGAGGAGCCGCCGGCGTATTGTACGCAGCCAAATTTACCCGCATCGACCCTTTCGTCGGGTTCTTCCCGGGCATCAAAGCGTTCACTGCCGCTGTAATGGGCGGCATTGGTAATCTGACTGGCGCCTTATTAGGTGGAATCGTGCTTGGGATGCTGGAAACTTTTGCAGGCTCATACCTGTCCGCCTTCACGATGGGCGCGGCAGGCGCAGAATACAAAGATATTTTTGCGTTTGGTATTCTCATCCTGGTCCTGATTTTCCGCCCGCAAGGCCTAATGGGCGAAAACGTTTCCCAAAAAGCCTAGGAGGAACCATGGCCCGCTTCTCACTGACCAAACTGCTACAATTGACCCAGCAAGGGAAATGGCCCTACATCCTCACCCTAGCACATGCTCTCCTGGGCACCATCCTGGTCTACCTCAGTCCGCGCTCCAATCTCGCGTTTCTCCTCTTGCTCACATCTTTCGCAACTTTGTATGCCCTGAAAACAGAAAACCGCTTCAAACTCGGGCTGGGCATATTCATGGCATTGGTCGTTATCCCCATCCTTGGAGTACGCAACATTTTCTACCTGGAAATCATTTTCCAGATTAGCGTTTTTGTTGCGCTAGCGCTTGGCCTGAATATCGTAGTCGGTTTTGCCGGGTTGCTTAACCTGGGGTACGTTGCGTTTTACGCAGTTGGCGCTTACCTGTGGGCATTCTTTGGCTCACAGCAATACTATGTCCTGCCCTTTGCGCCGGGAACCCAGCCTCCCGACTTGCCCTTCTTGTTGCCCGGTGATGCTTTCTACCTGTTCATGTTCCTTGCCATCATCGTGGCCGCCCTGACCGGCATCCTGCTTGGTTCCCCTGTCCTGCGCCTGCGAGGAGATTACCTGGCCATCGTAACGCTCGGCTTCGGCGAGGTCATCCGTCAACTCGCCAATAACCTCGATAAGCCGCTCAACTTCACCAATGGCCCGCAATGCATAACCCCCATTAAGCGCCCCACGCTACCACAATTTGTGGTGGATAGCTTCAATGCCGTATTTCAACCCATTGTAGGACGCCAGGTTGAAACATCCACCCTCTACAATGTCATGTTTTACCTCCTGGCTCTGGTCATCATCCTCGTAATTATCGTGGTAACGCTGCGCCTCGAAGACTCCAAAATCGGACGCGCCTGGACCGCCATTCGCGAAGATGAAACCGCCGCCGTTGCCATGGGCGTGCCGCTCGTCAGCCTGAAACTCGGCGCTTTTGCTGCCGGAGCCTCATTCGCAGGGGTCATGGGTGCGCTCATGGCCGCCAGCCGCACCTTTGTAAGCCCCGAATCCTTCTCATTTATGCAATCCATCGGCGTGCTTTCCATGGTCATTCTGGGTGGCCTGGGCAGCATCCCCGGCGTCATCCTTGGCGCAACCACCGTCACCATCCTCAACTTGCAAATCTTACAAGGGTTTTCGCTCTATTTGAGCCAATTGCGTCAGAGCGATGCGGTCATCCCCATCATCAACTTCGCCTGGAGAGACCTCTCCACGCAACTTGACCCGGCCAAATACCAGCGCCTCCTGTTTGGTATTATCCTGATAGTAATGATGATATTCCGGCCCGGCGGTATCATCCCAGCCAGGCGGCGGCAGCGAGACCTGGCCCTGGATGAATCGGAAGAAAAACGGGAAGGATAGGGCGAGGACACTATGCACAGCTCTTCGACACTGCTCAACACGACGGATGTCGTCAAACGCTTTGGCGGCCTGACCGCCGTCAACAAGATGTCCTTTCACCTGAAAAAAGGGGAAATCGTTAGCATCATCGGCCCAAACGGCGCCGGAAAGACAACCTTCTTCAATACCCTGACCGGCATCTACAAGCCTGAGGAAGGGCAAATCGAATTCAATGGCAAATCGTTGCTTGGCCTGCGCACCGACCAGATTGCCGCGCGTGGCATTTCGCGCACCTTTCAAAATATCCGACTGTTTGGCGAAATGTCAGTCATCGAAAACGTGCTGGTTGGGATGCACACTCAATTGAAGCAAAATCCCTTCGAAATCCTGGCAAACCTGCCATCGTTCAAAAACGAGGAGCGCGCAGCTGAAAAGAAAGCCGAGGAACTGCTCCGGTATGTGGGTCTTAAGGGTGTTGGCAACGAATTGGCCAAAAACCTGCCCTATGGCGGGCAACGCCGCGTTGAAATCGCCCGCGCCCTGGCCGCCGACCCGCTCCTGTTGTTGCTCGACGAACCCACAGCCGGGATGAATCCCCAGGAAACAGAAGACGCAATCCGTTTGTTCCGCCGTATCCGAGACGAAAAAGGCGTAACCGTATTGCTTATCGAACATGATATGCGCGTGGTTATGAACATCTCCGAGCGCATTAGCGTCATGGACTACGGCGAAAAGATTGCCGAAGGCACGCCCACCGAAATCCGCTCCAACCAGCGTGTCATCGAAGCCTATCTTGGACGCGGCACCGTTGCCAATCAGCACGAGGAGAGAGTCCAATGAGCCTGCTCACCCTAGAAAACGTCCACAGCTACTACGGGCGCATCCACGCTCTTAAAGGCATCTCGTTCGAAGTGAACGAAGGTGAAATCGTCACGCTGATTGGCGCCAACGGGGCTGGCAAATCGACCACTTTGCGCACCATCTCCGGACTTTTGCATCCCAAACAGGGCAAAATTCTGCTCGGTGGCAAAGACATCTCACAGATGGAACCGCATAAAATTGTCCAGGCCGGAGTAGGACACGTCCCAGAAGGCCGTGGAATTTTCCCCAAGTTAACCGTCAAAGAAAATATGGAAATGGGCGCTTTCACCATCAACGACCCTGCGGAGGTGAAACGCCGCATGGAATATGCCTTTGAGTTGTTCCCGCGCCTTAAAGAACGAATCGACCAGAAAGGCGGCACGCTCTCTGGCGGCGAACAACAAATGCTCGCCACCGCGCGCGGTCTAATGCTTAACCCGAAAATTCTCATGCTCGACGAGCCTTCGATGGGCCTCGCCCCCTTACTGGTGGAATTGATTTTCGACATCATCAAACAAATGAACGAAAAAGGCACCACCATCCTGCTGGTGGAACAAAACGCGCTCATGGCACTTTCAATTGCTCACCGCGGTTATGTATTGCAAACCGGGCAAATCGTCATCGCAGATACCGCTGCGAATCTGAAAGCCAACCCCACCGTTCAGCATGCCTATTTGGGCGTGGAGTAAGCGGCGCGAGACGCGCAATCACCACAAAACAACATCCCGAAGGTTCGAGCCTTCGGGATGTTGTTTTTTACAAACCTAATGCCGCCAGTTTCTCTGGGGCCGGAATGCCACCCGGCCAATTGCGATAGGCATAATATTCAGGCAACATCTTATCCAAATCAACCACACGGCCTTTAGCGGGGCCTTCGGGCAGTGGTTCATTAAGCAGACGCGGCGAAAGCGTATCTTGCTCTGGCCCCGAACCGGCTTTCAGCAAGAACATCCGCTCCAAAGTGTAGACCCGCTCAGCAGCCTGCAAGGCTTCGGCAGGCGTATAGTTCGCGCCAGTGGTCAGATTGAGCAGTTGCGACAGACGATTGGGCCAAACCATCATCTCTTTCGTAAACGCATAGCGAATGGCAAAGAAAACGCACACGCCACCCGAATCAATCAGCGCAAAGGCATCCTGGAAGCGGGCCACCAGTTCGGCCTTGCCCTCAGTCGAGAGCGGGTCGGCTTTGACCGGCACACCGAAGACTTCCTCGTAGGCCACATCGCCCTCCATATGCGAAGCGCCCTTGTTCGAAGTGGCGTAAAGCAAGCCCATACCCTGCGCGCCGCGCGGGTCATAGCCGGGGAATTCCTGCTTGCGGGCAGTAACAGACATTTCCGGGTGGTCATAACGCTCTCCAAGCCGATAACTGCCCTGGGCCAGGATATCCCCAAACCCTTGACGATACCCTATTCGGTTGACCATCTCAATCACCGCATCGGCATCTCCAAAGCGCAGCGGCATGCCCGTTTGCTCATCAGTGATAATGCCCTTTTCGTACATCTCCATCGCGGCGGCAATCGTCAGGCCGGTCGAAATGGTATCCAGGCCAAGTTCGTTGCAGCGATAGTTGGCTTTCAGCAACCCGGCCAGGTTATCGAGACCACAGGCCGTTCCGAGCGAAGCAATGGTTTCGTATTCCGGCCCTTCGCCCTTCCCCGCATATTTGCCTTCGGGGACTTCGGTCAACCGCCCACACGAAATGGGGCAGCGATAACAGGGCTTATGAGTAATCAGATACGAATTCTTAAGCGCCACGCCATCGATTTTGTCGGTACCCTCGAAAACGCCAGTCTGAAAATTTCGGGTTGGCAGAATGCCAAGCGCATTGGTCACTTGCGGCACATAAGCCGTACCATAAATGCGCAGATTCGAGCCTTTCTTAACATCCGCGCCAACTTCTTTCGAGAGCTCCACGCTCAAGGCACGCATCCCAGCGTCATCATAAAAAGCCGGGTTCTTCTTACCCATCGCCACCACACCCTTGAGATTCTTACTGCCCATAACCGCCCCCACGCCAGAACGGGCCGCAGCGCGATGGTAATCGTTCATAATACCAGCCATCAGGACCAGTTTCTCGCCTGCCGGGCCAATGCAGGCGACTTTCGCCTCGGGCATGGTCTCTGCTAACAGAGCATCGGTCGTTTCTGGCACTTCTTTCCCCCACAAATGCTCTGCCGGGCGAATTTCCACCTCGTCCTCGTTGACCCAAACATAAACGGGGCTTTTGGCCTTACCCTCGAAAATGTACATATCGAAACCGGTGCGCTTCATCCAGGTCGGGAAATCACCACCCGAGTTCGAATGCGCGAGCGCCCCCGTCAACGGAGATTTTGTAACGACCATATAGCGGTTGCCGGTCGGAGCAGTGGTGGCCGTTAATGGGCCGGTCGTGAAGATGAGTTTATTCTCCGGCGCGAAAGGGTCGACTTGCGGGTCAACCTCATCATACAGGTAACGAATCGCCAGCCCGCGCCCGCCAATATAGTCTTTTAGAACTTTTGGGGAAATATTTTCGATGGAAACTTTCTGGTTGGTCAAATCCACGCGCAAAAGTCGTCCGTGCCAGCCGTACATATTCATCTCCTTCGTGTTAATGATTTGGGTTGCCGGTTATCCAGTCAACCGGTTCTGGGTATCTGGCTATCCAGAAATGCGTTTATCCGATAAAACATCCATTCATCCATCCGCTCCCCCTCCCGCAATCGCCGAAAACGCCGTCACAATATCGCCCTCCGCCAGCAGCGCATCTGCTTCAGCCTGGTAGCCATTCAACAGCAAAACGGTCGTATCATCCAGCGGAACGCCCATCGGCCCCAGCAAATCCCCAATCGACGCGCCAGGCGGAGCATCCAATTCCGTCGTGTTACCCTTCGTACCGGGCGGTAACAATTTCATATAGTTGGCAATCAGTTTGACGCGCACGCGCATCGGCCATTCTCCATCTGATAGAACAAGTGTAGACCAAATCCCCCTCCTCGGCAAGCGCATCTTGTCATAAAAAAAGCATATCGAGTTTCACAATTTCTCGTAAATCGGACTGAATACGGTAAAATAGCGAAAGGAGATGGAACTGCAAACGCAAACAAACAACCGGAAAGCAGTTACCAATCACCGATGACCAACTTAGCCATCCCAAGCCCAAAATCGAACATTGTATATGCCCGCTGCTGAAATCATCACCATTGGAACAGAAATCCTGCTCGGCGAAATCGTTGATACCAATTCGGCCTGGCTGGCACGCGAACTGCGAAATTTAAACGTGGATGTCTTCCGCACCTCCACCGTCGGCGATAACACCAACCGCATCGCCGAAGTCATCCGCGAGACGCTCCAGCGCGCCGACATTATCATCACCACCGGCGGCCTCGGCCCAACCGTCGACGACCCAACCCGCGAAGCCGTGGCCCTGGCCTTTGGCGTCTCAACCATTTACCTGCCCGAACTATGGGACCAGATTGTCGAACGAATGCAACGCTTTGGGCGCTTTCCCACCGAAAACCAAAAGCGTCAAGCGTACATTCCCATGGGGGCTATCCCCATTAAAAACCCCGTCGGCACCGCCCCAGCATTCATTGTAGAAAACGGCTCAAAATGCGTCATCTCCCTGCCGGGCGTGCCGAGAGAAATGGAATACTTAGCAGAAAACGAAGTCTTCCCCTACTTGCGAACGCGCTACTACCTGAACGGCCTCATCAAGGCCCGCATCCTGCACACCGCCGGGATGGGCGAAAGCGTCATTGACGAACACATCGGTGAATTTGAAAAACTCGCCAACCCTACCGTTGGCCTGGCAGCACATTACGGCGTAGTCGATATCCGCATCACCGCCAAAGCCGCAAGCGAAGAAGAGGCCGATTCACTCATCGCCCAGGTCGAAACCGCCATCCGCCAAAAATTGGGCAATGTCATCTACGGCGTAAATGACGAAACGCTCGAATCCGTCGTTTTACGCGCGCTCCACTCATTTGGTTACACGCTCACCGTGGTCGAAATCGGCACAGGGGGCGAACTCTCCCGTCGGCTCTCCAGTTCCAACAACGGCGCCTTCCTCGGCGGGCAAATCCTGCCCGCCCTGGCAAAAGACCAGTCGTTCGCAGAGACAGTATCCGCCCAGAAAAACACCACCGGAGCGAGCATCGCGCTTGGAGTAGCGGTCACGCCAGCCACAGGCGCATCCGAAGCCGAATTCTTCCTCATCACCCATCATGCCCAATTCGCAGAAAAACGCGGCTACGGCGGACATCCCAAAAATGTCGCCGCCTGGGGCGTAAATTCCGCCCTGGATTGGCTGCGCAGCCGGGTAAATGGATGAGCGGAAAACACCTGCACGGGTTGGCGGCAGTTTTATGGATAGGAAACCTGCTCCTGTGCCTTCTCCTGGCCGGAGGCTGGCTCTGGTTAACCAACCTGCCCCAAGCTCGGGCCGAATCCAACCCCGCACAAGCCTTTGCACCGTTAAAACATCCGACCCGCACCCCCAGGCCAACCGTCACCCCTTGGCCAGCCCCAACGAGAAGAGCCACCATTACGCCCTGGCCCACCCCCTCCCCTGCCCCAAGCCTGACCCCCTGGGCAGTGCGCCCGGCTAACGTGCGGGAGATTGGCAAATCGGTAGAAGGACGCTCCCTGGAAGTTCACCGCTTTGGGAATGGGCCATCCGTCAAACTGATTGTGGCAGGCATTCATGGCGGCTACGAACATAACACCATTGCGCTTGCAAACGAACTGATTGCCTACCTCGGCGACCACCCAGAGCACATCCCCTCCGATACCAGCCTTTACATCCTGCCCAACCTGAACCCAGATGGCTATGCTCGCAAAATCGGCGTGGATGGACGCGCTAATGCCAACAATGTCGACTTGAACCGCAATTGGCCTTACAACTGGAAAGCTGACTGGCCGCGTGACGGCTGTTGGATTTGGCGTCCTATCACGGGCGGCGAATATGCCGGTTCCGAACCAGAAGTGCAGGCGTTAATCGCGTTCATCGACCAGGTCAAACCGGCAGCAATTATCAGTTATCACAGCGCAGCGCTTGGCATCTTCGCCGGGGGCCGACCCGATTTTCCCCCCTCCATCCGTCTCGCTCAGGCAGTATCCGAAGTCACCACTTACCCCTGGCCGCCCATCGATACCGGATGCGATTACACCGGCAACCTGACCGACTGGGCCGCCAACACCCGCAACATCCCCGCGATAGATATAGAATTGACCAATCACCGCGATACAGAATTCGAGATGAATTTAAGAGTACTGCAAGTCTTTTTAGAATGGAGACCATAAACCGATTTCACATTAAAAAAACATAAGTTTTTGGAACTTTTCCTTTGCCAGGTTCGTCTTGTTATGGTATACCCACCTATCTGGAGGTTCCATGGCAGACAAACCACATATCAAAATTTTCCTGACCCTGATGATAAGCGCCCTGGCGCTTTCTGCGTGCAACACAGCAAACAGCCAACCAACCCCTACAGAAATCGGCATCGAGGCAGTTTATACTTCGGCTGCCCAAACGGTAGAAGCCCAACTGACTGGCACTGCCGCTGCCCAACCCAGTCCTACGCTTACCCCCTCTCCGACTGAAACGGTGACCATCACCCCTACGCTCGGAGTCACAAATACCCCGGCTGCCACCGCCCTTCCGCCCATTTCGGGCGGTAGCACGGGTGGGGCAGGCGCGGTAGGATGCAACAATTCGGCATATGTTGCTGATGTCACCATCCCCGACAACCAGCAAATTGCCCCAGGAACGACCTTCACCAAAACCTGGAAGGTGCAAAACACAGGCACCTGCGCCTGGAACACGAATTACAAACTGACTTTCGTACGAGGCGATGCGATGGGCGGCGTATCGACCCCCATCAATCAGACCGTCAACCCAGGCGCAACAGCAGATATCTCAGTGACGCTGACTGCGCCCTCGACCTCTAAAACCTATGTTGGCTATTGGACGCTTTCTACCGACACCGGTCAGGCTTTTGGCGGTTTAGTTTATGTACAAATCGTGGTAGCAGGCACGCCGGTTACACCCGGCACGGGCACCGTTCTCCCCTCCCCCACAGCGACTTTTGGCGCAGTTGGGTGCTATAACGCCATGCTGGTGAGCGCATCACCACAGGACGGCGTGAATATAAAAGCGGGCGATACCTTCCGCAAGACCTGGGTCATCAAGAATACCGGCACTTGCGAATGGAACAGCGATTTCAGGTTCGTGTACATCAGCGGTGACATTTTGCGGGATAATACGACCAACCGATTGCGTCGGGGAACCATCAAAACAAACGGCACCATCGAATACTACCTGGACTTCACCGCCCCCACAGCGCCTGGCACCTATACCAGCACCTGGCGTCTGATGACCGACACCGGCACGCTGTTTGGGCCAAGTTTCACGTCGCGCATCGTGGTACCAGGCGCAACCTTTACGCCCACTGTCCAACCGTCGGTCACGCCGCCTCCCACAGTAACGCCAACACCAACCGCAACGGCAACAATATCTACATATCCATAAATCTCTGGTTCTTAATCAACTTCCCGAAGGGTTTGGCCTTCGGGAAGTTTTTATTATTAAGAGATAGCGTGGCTCTGGGCTATTGGGGGATATTTCGGTCAAGCCAGGCCAACCCCAACCCAACAGTGGTCGTCCACGAGAGCATCTTGAACTCGCCATTCAACATCGATTGGCGAACCTCCTCACGGGTCAGGGGAATAATTTCCTGCTCTTCCAGGTCACCAGAGTTGGGTTCAGCCACCTGGCGGGCATCCAGCGCCAGAAACAAGTACGCCGTGCCACAACGGCGGTTGGCATCGACGGCGTATTTCCCCAGGAAAATCATCTCGCGCGCCTCGCACCCCATCTCCTCGAGCATTTCGCGGCGGGCAGCCTGCTCAGGCGTCTCCCCAGCGTCAATCATGCCGCCCATGGTGGAGAGTGAAACTTCGCCCACGCCATATTTGAACTGGCGCATACACAAAATGCGGCCATCTTCCAACACAGGCAGCACATCCACAAATTCAGGAATGATGACCCAGGGCCAGTTTTCGATGACCTGTCCATCGGGCAATTCGACCGTGTGACTTTCCACGGAAAGAAAGCGGCTAAAGTCCAGAACCAATTGACGAGAAAGAGTCTTCCAGGGTTTCATGCAATCTCTTAAAAAGTTTCCTGGCGTTATTCCAGCCCAAAATCGGCCCTGGGTGGCAGCCACTCATCGATGTTTCGCAAGATGCGTGGGACAAGCGCATAGCGGGTCACCGTCAGACCAGGGATGGTCGGCAGGGTATGACGAATGAATTCACGCAAGGCATCGTTATCTTTGAAGCGGGCTTCAATGGACATTTCAGTATTGCCCTGCCCAAAAGCAAGATAGGTGATTTCAGGCATCGACATCAGCGTTTGCAATATTTCCGCCTCGTGGGCCGGGTCAGCATCGAGCAAGATGTCGGCAGCGGTGACATAGCCAAAAGCCAGCGGGTTGAGGATGGCAGTCAAACGAATAACGCCATCCTCAACCAGCCGGTCGATGCGCTTGCGCACGGTGCGCTCATTGGTGCCGGTCTGACGAGCAATCGCAGAGGCGGCCATGCGCGCGTCAGCGTGGAGAGCCTGGATGATGGCGTAATCCAACTGGTCAAGGTTAAGTTTTCGATGCGGCATAATTCCCTTTCGGCAATAAAAAATTCCAAAGCAGAAAGATTATATCGCGAATTCAGATGCGCCAAAAAAATCGAGCGGCAAGCCGCTCGATTTTTTTGGCGCTAATCCACCATTTTATACCCTTTCGATTCGAGGTATTTTCGCTCTTTCTCTTTATGGATTTCAGCCAGTTTGGCCTTGATGCCGAGCCATTCAGAGCCGTCGAGCGGGTACCAATGAAGAACCAGGAAGGAAACGAACAGCAAGATGCCCGGCACCAGCGCCCAGCCGAGTAAAATCCCGGTTTCGGCGCTGGCCGATTGCAGTCCTTTGCCCAACGTTTGGTCATACCCCCAGGCCGTCATCAGGGTCAGCAAAACCCACTGGGCCAGGCTGATGGCTGGTTTGGTGATAAAGCTATTGACCCCGGCATACATCCCTTCGCGGCGCAAACCGGTACGATGTTCATCCATGTCAACCACGTCACCGTTCATCAGTGGAATCAGGTACATGCCGCCGGCAAAACCAATCCCAAACAGGAAAAAGGCGAGAGTGGCCGCTACCGTGTTTTTGCCGAGCAAAACGATGAGAAAACAGCCAAGCGCAAAGGCCAGGCTGAAGAGACGCGTGCTAAGTTTGACTCCCCATGGTTCACGGCGATTAATCCACAGAAAGACGCCGCCGATAATACCAGCCGCCAAAGCAACATAGAGCGGGACGCGAGTCACATCAATTTCGTCGAAGTAGTACCACAGACCCTGCATAAGCGAAGTCTGCACAAAAATAATCGTGAAACTGATGACTTCGAAAATGACAAAGGAGCGGTTGCGGAAGCATTGGAACAGGGCGCTGAAAAAGCCCGGCTGTTCATCTTCCTGAGTGTAGTGTTTCTCTTTATAGAAAAACGTGCTGAAATAGATAATCAAGCCCATCCCAATCGAAAACAGAATCATAAACCAGCGAAAAAAACTGATTCCGGCCAGGTCGCCCACTTCTGGCTTGATGGTGCCTTCGATGGCAACCGGAACGACAATGGTAAATACCATAAAGATAATTTTCCAAACGAAAATACTGGAGCGCGCTTTGTTCGAGATAGCAACCTCATAGGGCATGATGTACAGGCTGGTGGCAATGGCCGTATAAAGCGCATCGTAAATGAAGAGCGCCAACAACATTTGAACAAACAAGCCAAACTGAGAGTTGACGCCCGGCACATCTAACCAGAAGAGGATAAAGCCCAGCACGAAAATCGGTGTCCCAAAGCGGATGTAAGGAATGCGCCGCCCAAGATTGCTCTTTGTCCGGTCGCTGATGTAGCCAAAGAGCGGGTCGTTAACCGCATTCCAGATGCCAAAAAGCAACCAGACAATGCCGGTGTAATAGGTCGAGAGGCCGCGCAGGTTAACGAAGTAATAGGTTAGCGCCCCGGCAGCCACCAGAGATTGCAGGATGGCAACCGAAGCATCGGCCAGCGAAATCCAGATGCGGCTGGCAAGCGGAACACGTTCTTCTTGCAGGGCAGAAATGGTCATGGGTTTCATCTCCGAATAGCGATTTGGATAGCGCTATTTTACTCGATTTAATGTGACCGGTAACATCAATTTTTACCTAAAGGTGACCGTCTCCTGACGGGTAACGGTCACCTTCTGCGCTCAGGCGGTGGAATGAATTCCGCGCTAAGACATCGTCAGCGCCATGACGGCTTTTTGAGCGTGCAGGCGGTTTTCGGCTTCGTCAAAGACCACCGAGTGCGGGCCATCCAGCACGGCGCTGGTGACTTCAATATCGCGGTCGGCGGGCAGGGGGTGCATGTAGATGGCATCGGGTTTGGCAACTTTCAGTTTGTCGTCATCCATCAGCCAGTTTTTGAAGGAATCCTGCAGTTTCTTGCCTTCCACCTTGTCATTGGTGGTCAGCAGCGGACCCCAACTCTTGGCGTAGATGACATCGGCATCTTTGCAGGCTTCGGTCATGCCGTCGGGGTCTTCGATGATTTCAAAGGCAGTTCCGGCAATCCTGGCCTGTTCTTTGGCCTGTTCCACAATCTCGGGCATAAGGTGGAAGCCGGGCGGGTAGGCCAGGGTGACATCCATGCCAAAGCGCGGCATTTGCAGGATGAGCGACTGCGGCACGGAAATGGGCTTGAGGTACGAGGCGGCATAGGCCCACGAGACAACGATTTTCTTTTTGCGCAGGTCGCGGCCTTTCTTTTCTATGATGGTCATCAGGTCGGCCAGGCACTGGAAGGGATGATAGATGTCGCACTGCATGTTCAGAACGGGGGCGCGGCTGTTTTTGGCAACATCGTTCAGGTACTTGTTGCCATCGCCAAAGTCGCAGTGACGGATGGCGATGCCGTCAAAATAGCGGCCAAAGATTTCGCCAATTTCGACCGGGGTATCGCCGTGCGCAATTTGGGTGGTGTTGCTGTCAATGAAGGCCGCATGGCCGCCCAACTGCGCCATGCCAGCCTCGAACGAGCCGCGCGTGCGGGTGGAGGAGAAAAAGAACAACATGGCGAGGACTTTATCGCGCAGGTAGGGGTGCGGTTCGCCGAGAGCGCGCTTGCGCTTCAGGTCCCAGGCCACATCGAGAACGGTTTCGACTTCTTCTTTGGTGAAGTCGAGGTCGCCGATAAAATCACGACCACGGAAGTTGGTTTGCATATTGAAATACTCCTTTTGTGTGAGTTGTCAAGTATCAGGTGTGAGGGTCACACGCGTAAGACTTGCAAATCGATAAACTGGCCATCCTGCCAGCTCAGGCGAATGCCCTCGCAGCATTCGATGTAATCTCCCAGCGCGGCGAAATCGGCGGCGGGAAGGCAGCCAACGGCGCTGAGTTCGACCACGCCGCCATGATTGACTACCAGCGCCGAGCCAACCTCGGGCAGAGATTCGGCCAGTTGGTCATAGAAACCAGCGAGGCGTCGGGCGTAGGAAAAGGCCGCGCCCCCTCGCCGGTAGGCGGCTGCGTAATCGGAAAAACTGGCGGGCCAGGGACATTCCATCTCCACATCATCCCCATACGTGGCGATGAGCGGCTCAGTGGCATCGACCTCGAAGCCCATGGCCTGGGCGGTTTGCACGGCGCGCGGCGCGGGACTGGTGATGACCCGGTGAAACTTGCCCATTTCCAGGCCTACCAGACGCGCCAACGCCACGCCCTGTTCCGATAAATCCTGGCCGGGTTTGTTGCGGATGGAGTGACGGCGGATTTCGATGGTTTTCATGCGTTTTTCTCCCCTCTCCCGCTCTGGGAGAGGGCCAGGGGTGAGGGACTACTCCATTGCTCCCAAAACCAGCGCAAGCAGCGCCATGCGCATGACGACGCCATTGAAGGCTTCCTGCCAGTAGCGCGACCAGCGGGTGATGTCCACATCGGTGGGGACTTCGTCCATGCGCGGCAGGGAATGGAGCAGGATGGCGTCAGATTTGGCTTTGGTTTCGAGCAGTTCACGGGTGATTTTGTAATTGGCCGGGGTCAGGCCCACGCTGCCGGAGCGTTCATCGCGGCTTTTGGTGTAATCGGGCTGAACAACCGGTTCGACCAGGATGACATCGGCTTCGGCGATGGCCTGCTCAACGTGTTCTTTTTCGCTGAAGTTGACGCTGAGCTGCTTCATTTCGGCTTTGAATTCGGGGGTCAGGCCCATGTCGGGCGGGGCAACAAAGGTGATGGGGCAGTCGAACTGGCTGAGGGCATAGCCGAGCGAGTGCATGGTTCTCATGCGCATATCGCCCACCGCCAGCCACTTGAGGCCGTCAATGCGGCCTTTTTCACGCAGGACGGTGTACAGGTCGGCGAGAATCTGGGTGGGATGCTCGCCCCAGCCATCGCCGCCGTTGATGACCGGAATGCTGGCCCATTTGGCGGCCTCGTGCGGCGCGCCCTGCTGGAAGTGGCGCATGACGATGACATCGCCATAGTATTCGAGCATTTTGACGGTGTCTTTGATGGATTCCTGGTAGAAATCACCGGCGCGGGTCATTTTGGGGTCGGCAAACCCTACCACATGCCCGCCCAGGCGGTGCATGGCGGCCTCGTGCGCCAGCCGCGTGCGGGTGGATGGCTGATAGAAGGCGGCAACCAGCGTCTTCTCTTTGAGCAGTTCGGCGTTGCGGCGGTTGCGGGCAATTGGTTCCAGCGTTTCGGCCACTTCAAAAACGCGGAAGAACTCGTTGCGCTCAAATTCCTTGAGCGAGAGAATATCACGACCGGCAAAGCTACGCATGACAAGCCTCCTTTTGTGAGAAAAAGCGTGGATGACGGTTTTGTTTTTCAGTGACCCTGTTTCCCTGTCTCGTTGTTTACCTGTTTCCCTTCCGCCCTACTCGTTCACATGCACTTCTTCGGCCAGCATTTTAGGCAGAAGCGCGTAGAAGGCAGTGGCCTGGACAACATCTTCGAGCGGGACGCATTCGTGGTTGGTGTGGGCGGTTTTTTCGTTGCCGGGGCCAAAGCCAATGGAGGGGATGCCCGCTTTGCCAGCCCAGTAAGTGCCGTTGGTCGAGAAGTCCCAGGTGCCGGTTTTGCGCGCTTCGCCCCACAGGGCTTCGATGGCGCGCTGTCCGGCGCGGACGAAGTGATGGGATTCATCCAACAGCCAGGCGGGGTAATATTTGGAAACGGGAAAAACAAAGCCGGTGTAGGATGGTTCGTTGTAGTAAAGTTCCTCGACCTTGATTTCATCCTGCAAGTAATCGGCAATCAGGCCGCGCGTTTGCGCCAGAACATGCTCACGCGGCTCGTTGAGGGTGATGCGGCGGTCAATGTAGATGGTGAACTGGTCGGGCACGGCGTTGAGGGAGGCGGTGCGCACCTCGACATTGGTAACGGCGATGGAGGGATTGCCCTGCTCGGGGTGGCCGCCCATGCCAAAGCGGAAGCGGCGGTCGAGTTCGCGAATCTGGTTAATGACGGCAATCATCTTGTAGACGGCGTTATCGCCGAGATAGTGCGAGGCAGCGTGCGCCGAGCGGCCTTCGGCGGTGATTTTCATCTCGATGCGGCCTTTGTGTCCACGATAAACCTGCATACGGGTCGGCTCGCCGATGACGACATAATCGGGCCTGACCTGCGGGTCGGCCTCCACAAACGCATTCGGGGCAATGCCATCACACCATTCTTCCATGTTGCCGAAGTAGTAGGCGGTATAGCCTTCCAACAGGCCGAGGTCGCGGGCAATTGCCAGTCCATAGACCATGCCGGGCGTTGAGCCTTTTTCATCGCACGCGCCGCGCGCGTAAAAAATGCCATCTTCCACCTTGCCAACAAAGGGGTCCCAACCCCATTCCGCCGGGTTGCCCACGTCCACCGTGTCAATGTGCGAGTCAAAGACGATGACCTTCGGCCCATTGCCGATGCGCCCGAGGGTATTGCCCATTTTGTCAAAACGGACTTCGTCATAGCCGAGTTTGCGCATTTCGGCCTGAATGCGCTCTCCAACCGGCCCAATTTGCGAGTTGATGCTGGGGATGGCGCAGATGTCGCGCATGAACTGGATGATTTCTTCGCGGTGCTGTTCAACGCGCGCCTTAATTTTTGCAACTTTTTCTGGCATACGAGACTCCTATTTTTCGGTTTTCCAGTTGGCGGTTTGCGAGGTAATTTGTAACTCAAGCATTGCCACCAGACACTGATTACTGATTACTGATTACTGATTACTGAACTGCCCCCACCCACCTTGCGGACAACATGGAATTTGAAATAGCCGGGCAGAAAATAGCTGTGCGAAAAATCAACCACCTGCCCGCTGGCAGTGTAGAGTTTGGCCGTCAGTTTCAGCAAAACATCGCCGCGCTGGATTTCGAGCATTTTGGCAACTTCGGCGCTGGCGTTGGTGGCGGTAATTTCGGCCCGGCTGGTGACGAGCGGGTCGCCGCGCTGGAGCAGGTAATCTAACACCGAGCCGTTGAATTTGCTGGTCAATTCCTCGGCCTGTAAGACGTTTTCGGGCAGGGTATCAATCAAATAGGCCACCGGGCGCGATTCGGCGCGCATGGTACGCGAGACGCGCACCAGGCTGGTTCCTTCGGCAACGCCCAACGCCGCCGCGCAGTCCTTATCGGCCTGGATTTGTTCGACAGCCACCGGGCCGGGGCCAACATCCAACCCGGAGCGGCGCGCCAGGGTGAGCATGGATTCCAGCACTTCCAGCCCGCTCTCGATGACAGGCGGCTTGCCCACCACAAAAGTTCCTGCCCCCTGGCGGCGGCGGATGAGTCCCTGCGTTTCAAAGGCGCGCATGGCTTCGCGCAGGGTGGCGCGGCTGACGCCCAAATCGGCGGCCAGGTCTGGCTCGGAGGGCAGGCGTGCCCCGGCGGGCATTTTGGCAATCAGCGCGGAAAGGTCGGCTTGCAGGCGTTGAAAAGGGAAATGGGGCATGGGAACTCCAGGTTTCAGTAATCAGCGAGCAATCTCATCAATGAGCAAATGATGGAATCAAGAATTACTCAATCACCGGCACAAAATCGAACTTCGTTACATCCACCAGACCCTTATCGGAAATCCGCAGTTCGGGGATGACGACCAGGGCAAGCAGAGAAAGCTGCATGTTGGGGTTGTTGAGCGTGCAGCCACAGGCGCGGAAACCCTCCAGCACGGTTTCGGCGTTTTGAGCAACCACTTCGGCGCGTTCGTTTGACATCAACCCGGCAATCGGCAGGCTCACCTCGCCGATGATTTCTCCGTCTCTGACCACCACCTGCCCGCCGCCGGTTTTGGCCAGGCGGTTGGCGGCCTGCGCCATGCAATCGTCATCCGTGCCGAGAACAATCATGTGGTGGCTATCATGCGCAACGGTGGTGGCGATGGCGCACCGGGCTTTCAGGCCAAATCCGCTCACCAGGGCCGCCTGCACCCCGCCAGTCGCATGATGGCGCTCGACCAGGGCGGCTTTGGCAATATCGGGGGCTTCGTGACGAGTGAAAAACGAGGAGCGGATTTCCCCATGTTCAGGGGTCAGTTTCAGGCGCAGGTGGCGAGTGGGGGCCTGGTTTTCGATGACGCCAATGACATTCGCAGTAACTGGCGACTGGTGATTGGTAATTCTTATTTTGAAATCATCGGCAGTCAACGCGCGTTTGAGTTTAACACTGTGCCTGACCCAATCCGGGTATGGATAGGCAGGAAGTTCCTGCTTCCACTGTCCATCCTGAGCAATCACCCGGCCTTTGGCAATCACCAGGTCGGCGCGGAAGTCATTCAGGTCGCGGACAAGCACCACATCGCCCCAGCGGCCGGGAGCAATCAGACCGATTTCGCGGCTGAGGCCAAAATGCTCGGCGGTGTTGAGGGTCGCCATCTGAATGGCCGTCATCGGCGGCAAGCCTTCGCGGATGGCGTGGCGAATGACTCTATCCATGTGGCCTTCGTGAGCCAGCGTGGCGGCGTGGCTGTCATCGGTGCAGAGGATGAAGCGGCGCGGGTCGAGGCCCTGTTCGGTGATGGCCTTCGCCTGTTCGGCCACATCATGCCAGGCCGAACCATAGCGCAGCATGGGCTTCATGCCCTGCCGGGCGCGGGCGATGGCGTCTTCGGCGCGAGTGCCTTCGTGGTCGTCTTCCGGGCCGCCCGCCGCGTAACCGTGAAAGGCCAATCCCAGGTCGGGGGTTGGGTAATGCCCGCCGATGGTCTTGCCCGCGTGACGGGTAGAGTGCATTTCGGCGTGCATTTTCTCATCCGATTCCACCACGCCGGGGAAGTTCATCATCTCGCCCAGACCGATGATGCCCGGCCAGGTCATGGCTTCAGCCACATCGGCGGGGCTGATGGACGCGCCGGGCGTCTCCAGACCCGGCGCGGAGGGGACGCAGGAGGGCATTTGCACCCAAACGTGAATCGGCTGAACGGCGGCTTCGTCCACCATCAGTTTGACGCCTTTCAAGCCGAAGACATTCGCAATCTCGTGCGGGTCAATGAACATGCCGGTCGTGCCGCGCGGCGCAACGGCGCGGACAAACTCCGTCACTGTCACCATGCCGCTTTCAACGTGCATGTGACCATCGAGCAAACCGGGGACGAGGTAGCGCCCTTCGGATTCGATGATGCGCGTGCGCGGACCTATCGTATGCGCGGCGTTTTCGCCTACATAGGCAATATGCCCATCCACAATGGCAATATCGGTATGCGGAATGATTTCCCCGGTCTGGACGCAAACCCACTTTCCGTTTTTGATGACCAGGTCGGCGGGCGCGCGGCCCATGGCTACGTGGACGAGGGTTTGAGAAAGCATGAGGCTCCGAATTCAGGATTGCAGATTTTTGATTTGCGATGGTCGAAAAGCGGCAGGTTTCTCCGCGTTCATCCGCTCTTGCCTGCGTCTGGCTGTTTGCCAATCATGCTTATTTTGGCAAGACGGGGGCAAAATTCATCACCCCGACCATGCGCAAAAGCGAGTTGCCGGTGTTGCTGAACTGATGTTGCTCGCCGGAGGGGATGAAAATCGCCGCGCCAGGGCGAATTTCGACCACACCATGCGGGGTGGTCAACTGGCCGCAGCCTTCAAAAACAAACAATTCGTGTTCATGGTCGTGCTGGTGAAAGGGCGTGGTTTTGCCGGGCTGGAGTTCGTAAATGCACATGGCGAAATTCGTTGCTCCCTGTGTCGCATTGATTACCCAGCGGGCGGTCAGGCCATCGGCGCCTGCCGCTTCGGCAGGAACTTCGAGATAATCCTTGACGTACATGGCATACTCCTTTCGCGGAATGGAATAGAGAGAAACTACCCGGAAATCAGCCGTTTCGCGGCCCGGTTATGGCGGGCGGTCAGTTCGCGTTCATCCACGGTGACGAGTTGGCCCTCCCTGACGACAAATTTCCCACCGACCACGGTGTAATCCACCCGGCGCGGCTGGCAAAAGACCACCGCTGCCAGCGGGTCGTGAACCGCGCCGCCCGCCAGGTCGAGCGTATTCAGGTTAATGGCAAAAAAGTCGGCGCATTTGCCCGCCTCGAGGCTGCCAATATCGCTGCGTCCCAACACCGCCGCGCCGCCGCGCGTGCCGAGCCACAAGGCCTGGCGGGCAGTCATGAGTTTTCGCGTCGGGTCATTGGAAAGCGAGAAGCCGGTCACACCTTCGCGCACACGGGAGAGCAGCATGGCCTGGCGCACTTCGGCCAGCAGGTGCGAGCCGTCATTGCTGGCGGAGCCATCTACGCCCAGGCCGACATTGACCCCGGCGGCAAGATACTCTCGAATGGGGGCGATGCCGGAGGCCAGGCGCATGTTGGAGGTGGGACAGTGCGCCACGCCGCAATGGTGCCGCGCAAAAACGTTGATTTCTTCGGCGTTGACATAGACCGAGTGCGCGAACCAGACATCGCCGCCGACCCAATTAAGAGACTGCATATACCCGACCGGGCGGTAGCCAAATTTCTGGAGGCAGAACTGCTCCTCGTCCTCGGTTTCGGCCAGGTGGGTGTGCAGGTGAACGCCGTATTGACGCGCCAGCGCAGCAGATTGTTTCATCAGGTTGCCTGTCACTGAAAATGGCGAACAGGGCGCCAGGACGATTTGGGTCATTGAACCCGGTTTGGGGTCATGGTAACGCTGAATGACGCGCTCGCTATCCGCCAGGATATGTTCCTCGTTGTCGGTCACAGAGTCAGGGGGGAGGCCGCCCTGCGATTCTCCCAGGGACATCGAGCCTCTCGAGGCGTGAAGTCGGACTCCGAGCGAGAGTCCGGCTTCGATTTCATCATCTAACTTTGAACCGTTTGGGAACAGGTAGAGATGGTCAGAAGCGGTGGTGCAGCCGCTGAGCGCCAGTTCGGCCAGGGCGGTTTGGGCGGAGGTGAAAATATCCTCCGGCTGGAGCCGCGCCCAAATGGGGTAAAGGGTTTTGAGCCAGTTGAACAGGTTGGCATCCTGCGCGGCAGGCAGGTTGCGGGTGAGGGTCTGATAAAAGTGATGATGGGTGTTAACCAGCCCAGGGAGGACAACGTGGCCGGAGAGGTCGAGAACTTCATCGGCGGTGGTGGGCAAAATAGAATTTTGCCCTACGAGTTCGATGAAGCCATCGCGAATGAAAAGACCACCGTCCGCAATCTCGGTCTGGTGGTCGTCAAAGGTGGCAAGGTAGGCGTGTTTAATCAAGAGGGTGGACATGGGGCATTCCAGGGCCGCAAAATTTGTCTGACAACTTCTAGTTTAGCAGAAAAGCCTAGACAAGTCAATTGCATCAGATGCCTGGACAATTCAGAAAATTTGACTTGAATTTTCCAATAACCTTGTGTATAATCTCAAAAATCATGGTAGCTTATTGCACATATCAATAAGCAGGGTGGCATAGCTTGTTACAAATGGGGAACGCAACCACCAAAGTAGCAGCAGTAATTTTGAAATAAAAGTTAGATTTTGAAACAAGGGCGAATTGTTAAACAATTCATCGTTTCCATTGGCAAACGGAGATAACTATGGGTTTGCAAATGGAGAAGGGATGCAAGTTGGTTGATGGGCATGGAACATCGTAAATAAAGGGAATGAAGATGGATGAGCTGAAAAAGAATTTTGTATTATTGGTTTCATACCTGTTACTGGTATTCTCTTTAGGTGAAGTATTTAGCGACTATGGAGCAATTTTTCAATTTCCATCCCATTTTTATTTTTTGATTGTGCTGGTTGTTTTTACCAACCTGTTCGTGCCGCGCCTGAGCTGGATGTCGGTAAACGCTTTGCTGGGTTTTTGGGCAGTTACCTTTCTTGTGGTGGCTTACTTTTATGTGAGGGTCAATGGGTTAGCTTATATTCAAATCCTGGGAGTGGAATTTATTCTGGTCGAGGTTGCCGTCTGGATTTCGTATCAGTTGAACGTTCAGCTTCGATTGGCGCAATCGCTCATGGACAGCCTGGCTTCCTCAACCTATACCAACCGCATGATTGACCTGCGACAAGCCACCGAACGGATTGAGATTGAGATGACTCGCAGCCGCCGCCATCATCGCCCATTATCTGTTCTAGTTTTCAAACCTGAAGAGTCATCTTTGCAAGAAAATCAGCAAGCCTACCAACTGATGCAACAAGATTTGTTACGCCACTTTATGGCAGCGCGCATCGGGCAAATTATGACCAATGAGTTGCGCCAAACAGACTTGATACTCCGCGCGCCTGAAGGACATTTTGTCATTTTATGCGCGGAAACGACCAGGGAAAATTCAAAGCTTCTGGCGGAACGCATCAACGAGGCTCTTACAAAAATCATGGGGGCCTCTATGGAGTGGAGCGTAGCATCGTTTCCTGACGAAGCCTTGACTTTTGACGAGCTGCTCAATACAGCAAAGACCAAGCTATCGTCCGTCAAAGGTCATCCATTTGAAAAATCGAATGTACCTCATTTGCAGGATGCAGAAAAACTCTGATAAAAACATGCAAATTGCGTTTCGATTTTTGCTCAAGTGACTGTTCGAACTCCAAAATCAAGGGTGACAGAAGGAGAATCTATCATGTATCACTACGCAGAATACTCATGGCTTTCTAAATTCAGCCCCCACAAACGAATCTTCGTGGGTAAATCGTATCATTTTATGAAACGCGTCATGGATTTGTCCATCGTTATCCTGGCCATGCCGTTTTGGCTCCCCATCTTTCTTTTGATTATGCTTGTCATAAAAATTACCTCGCCGGGCGCGCCAGCCATCTTTACGCAATGGCGCACTGGTCGGGGCGGACGACGCTTTCGCATGTATAAATTTCGTTCGATGGTGCCGAATGCAGAAGAACTAAAAGTGAAATACGCCCACTTGAACGAATTACAGTGGCCTGATTTTAAAATTACCAATGACCCACGCATCACCCCGATTGGTAAAATCCTGCGAAAAACCAGTTTGGATGAATTGCCTCAACTGCTAAATGTCCTAAAAGGCGACATGAGCCTGGTTGGCCCACGTCCGACTTCTTTTGGCGCAGATACTTATAAGCTCTGGCACACATCCCGGCTGGATGTGCTGCCCGGCATTACCGGATTATGGCAGGTTTACGGACGAGCATCTTTGGAATTTGATGACCGTCTGCGGCTGGATATTGCTTATATTGAAAGAAGAAGCCTGTGGCTGGATATTTGTTTGCTCTTTCTGACAGTCATTGCGGTGTTCAAGCAACGTGGCGCAAAATAAAATGCATCTTTTCTTGAACTGGAACAAGCCAACGCGAGGAAAACTTAGAGGTAACCAGGGTTCCTGGGGAGTGATTATTTGAATTTCGTCTTACGGATTCTTGCCTTTTTCGGGTTGTTTTTGTTGGCTTCCTGCCGCGAACAAGGCCCCAACCCGGCGCCACCTGCCGATTCCCCTGTAACGTATGCGCCCACCCCGGTTCAGATGCTCTTAACAGCCACGCCAGGCTCTGCGACATGGCTAACAGGGAAGGACATCCCGCTCCCGCCAGAGAAGCACCTGTATCACGGCGTATTTCCGAGCGGGGGAGAGAACGTCGTTGTCAGCCCCGAAGCATTGCAGGAATACGAATCCGCCGCAGGAAAGCAGGCTGCCTGGGTGTATTTTTCGCATTTCTGGTTCGATGACAAAGCCTTTCCACTGGAAACAGCGCGCTGGATTCGGCAGACCGGAAGCGTGCCATATTTGCGTTTGATGATGCAATCCTACTTCAAATCGCATCGCAACGAGCCGCTCTACACCCTCCAAAATATTCTGGCCGGTGAATTTGACAAGGACCTGCGCGCCTGGTGCCAGACCGCCCGTGACTTTGGCACGCCGCTGATTGCGGAATACGGCACAGAAGTTAATTCTGATTCATTTCCCTGGTCCGGTGTTTATAACGGCGGCGGACAAACAGACGGATATGGCAACATCAATCTGCCCGATGGCCCAGAGCGCTTTCGCGATGCGTACCGTCACATTATCCGGCTGTGCCGCGAGAGTGGAGCAGACAATATCACCTGGGTCTTTCATGCAGGCGGCAAGAGTTATCCAAACCAGGAATGGAATGCGTTTGAAAACTATTATCCGGGTGATGAATGGATTGATTGGCTAGGCTTTAGCGCGTATGGGACGCATACGCCCTTCAGCATGTATTACGGTTCGTTTCGCAGCGAAATCGAAAACACCTACCCGCGCATGATAAAAATGGCGCCAGAGAAACCTATCATTGTCGCAGAAATGGGAAGCGCAAAAGACAATCCTTATGTTGACCAGGTGGAATGGACGCGCGAGGCATTGGAAACCATCCTGTCTATGCGGTATGAAAATCTGATTGGGTTTACCTGGTGGAACGAGGCCTGGCAAAATGACGAAAACCCAAACCACAACACGACGATGCGGGTGCAAGACAATCCACAACTTCTGGCTTTGTTTCGAGCAATGATTGGAAACAACCCGCTCATTCTGGGAGAGATTACCAGGCCGTAGGATATCGTCCAAAGAAAGCATGGGTCAGGTGAACCGACTGAAATTTGCCGAATATCATCCCAAGACAGACATTGCCCTGATAGAACAATACTGGCGGGGGCTGCTCAAAGAATGCCCACATCATTATTTTCTCTCGTGGGGCTGGATGTCCACATGGCTGAACAGCCTGCCTGCCGAACACGGCGTCCGGCTCGTCGTGGGATTTCAAGAGGACAAGAACGAGCCTGTCCTGGCATTTTTTGCAGGCCTTTCAAGCAAGAAATGGATAAAACTGCTTCGCACTAAAGTCGTTTCGCTCAACACTACTGGAATTCCATATTTCGATAAAATTTACATAGAATATAACACCATACTGATTCGACCGAACATAAAAATTGACGCCAAAGGACTGCTTCACGCGCTGCATGGATTGGACTGGAATGAATTTTATCTTCCCGGTCTTTCGGCACAATTCATCAAACAGTTCAGCGAATTTATCGATGAGAAAAAACTTCCTGTCGTCATCGAACAAAAATCCGCCGCCCCCTATGTGGACCTGCGCCAGGTGCGTGAAGCGGGAATGGATTATCTGCATTTGATTAGCGCAAACAAGCGCAGTCAAATCCGAAGGTCAATCAAAGAATACGAAAAACACGGTCAAATTACCCTTCAAGCAGCGCAAACCGTTGAGGAAGCCCTCCAGTTTTTGGATAACCTGGCAGCCTTCCACGAAAGGGAATGGGGACAGCGCGGTATAGAGGGTGCGTTCTCGAATGAATACTTTTACCGATTTCATAAAGATTTAATTACCGCTCGATTTTCGAGCGGGGAGATACAGCTCTTGCAGATTGCAACGCCCACCGCCGAAATTGGCTACTTATACAACTTCATGGACCAAAACCGCGTGTACTTTTACCAGAGCGGCTTCAATTACCTGCCAGGCAACGTGTACCGGCCTGGACTGGTTTCTCATTACTATGCGATTTTGTATAACGCGCGCGCAGGAAAATTGGCCTATGACTTCATGGCTGGCGAGGCAGATTACAAAACCAGCATGGCGACCGCGGCAGAAGAAATGTACTGGGTAAGAGTGTTTCGCAATCGAGCAATTTTTATGACGTGGAAATGGCTAAACTGGATAAAAACCAGGGCAAAATCTGTGCCAATGCTTTCCAGCCTGCTTAAAAAACTCAAAAAGGTTGCGGTTTTTAGCAACAGTTAGACCAATGCAGCAAAACATGCGAGAGAGCACCATGAAAAACGCGCTCACCAGGTATCTTTGGATATTGTTTCCAGCCCTTGCCTTTGGGCTTGTTTACACACTAAGCGGAACAAATGTGTACATCGATGGGGATGATGCCACATCGGTTGCGTATCATGTCATGGGAAGAAACCGCGCCATGCAGCCTGCATATTCTCCCTATCATGGCATGATGGACGTTGTATTGAGTGTTCTCCCGCCTCGAGAAAGCCTGGTACGGGTAATCGCATTCAGCATCACCCGCTGGGCAAATGTTGTGATGTTTGTTCTCATCCTGTTGCTGATATTCGATTGGCTGCGAGACTACACCAGGGAAGAGATTTCTCCCGGTTTTTCTCTGGTACTGCCTGCTGGCGTGTTGCTATCTATGCCAGAGTTTTTTTATCTTGGTCTTGTGTACGCCCCAACGCTGGTCGCAATGTGTTTTATCCTGACCTCGCATTTAATTCTGCGATATGCCTGCCGTCAACCTGACTTAAGCGTCTGGCGTCAATTTGTGCTGAACAGCTTTTCGGCAATATTATTTGGATTGGGCGGCGCTTTCCGATGGAACGTTGCTGCTTACATACTGGTCATCATCGCCGACATTTTCGTTCAACCCACCCATAAAACAAAAGTCGAGCAGGCAAAATTTGCTCTTCTGTGGGCTGGCTTTGCTTTGTTCACGCTTCTGGCAGCCATTCTGTTGAGCGGCTACGGGCCAGACGATTTTCTTGCTGCGTTTGGCACAGTCTTACACGTTGTTAATCAGGTAGGAGTGTTATCGGCTGGAAGTCAGGCTTCACTCTCTGAAATCATCTTGCGCGCTGGTTTGAATCTAACCCCCCTGTTTACCCCCGCTGCCTCGCTGCTCATTCTGACTGGCATGGTCAGACTGACCCAAAAACGCAGTCTAATAGGGCTAGTCATTCTAGCAAGCGTTTTAAGCGGTCTGCTCTGGCTCCGGTCAGGCGTACCCAAATTTATTATCACTGCCCTTCCAGCACTTATCTTGTTGTTTACCATAGGCTTCAAGGCAATCATGGAATATGCCCAAAATAACCCATCCAAAAAGAATTTGGTTTATATGCTGCTTCTGGTTGGGTTGCTCACTCCCTGGATGGCTGGACTTCGTGTTGCAAGAGAAAACACATCATGGGGACCTGGCTTTGAAATTCGACGTTTCGACTATCCGGAAACAGATGAATCCTCGATGGCAGTCACCCTGGGACCCGGCATGGCATTTCCCACTCCCGAAGGGGTACGGCCTCTTTACGGACATGCTTACATCTTGCTGGGCGGGTGGAAAACTTTCGCAGAAAATCTGGCGCAAGAACGCCAGGAATTAATCGACACAGCCTTGCGTCTCAATCTCCCAATCGTTGTTACCAGTTGGTCTCCTGATTATTACCTGAACAACCTGTACAATATGGGGTTCCACACGTCGGATAATTATTTGCAAACCGATGAAAGTGGCCTTTTCGTTGAGCGTCAATATACCAACGAGCAGGGAGAAAATCTCACCATGCTGTATGCTGAGATGGAAAGCGTGGAAATCAATGTTTTGACCGACCATCTGATGCAGATTACAGACCACGACACAGTTATCCTGGCAGGGTATGCACGAACCATGCGCGATTTGTACCTGATGTACCCTCACATCATTCAAGCAATAGGAACAAATTCCGCATTGATTGACATCAAAACGCTTCGCCAGGATACCGCAAATTAACCAGTACCCAAAATATATACCGGGTGATTCAATGTCACAAAATACCAGCCACCTGAAGAAAAATCATTCTTACACCGTCCGGGTTCTCAAACCAACCGAAATCAATTCCAGATTAATCGACGCATGGGATGAACTGGAAGCACGCGCCATTGTTCCAAATGCTTTTTTGTCGCCCCATTTTGTTTTGCCAGCCTTGCGGTACCTGGAATCTTCCGACAATACTTTTGGGTTGTTTGTCGAAAAGTCATCAGGAGGGTTGCCCGAGTTAGCCGGAGTTGCTCTATTTCAGGCGCGAAAACCAACCCGAAAATTCCCGCTCAAGCACCTGGCGGCTTTTGCGTCCATGCATTCTTACCTGTCTGATTTTCTCATAGACCAGGAAGATGCGCACCATGCGCTGAAGGAAATTTATGGATACTTAACCAACAAACGGCATGCATGGCATGGCTTGTATTTAAATAACATCTCTGTTGAGGGTCTCTTTACAGAAGAAGCCCAAGCCATAGCCACCGACTTTGGGATGAAATGGAAACTCTTTGAACAATGGTCGAGAGCAATTTTCTTGCCAGGGCAATTAGAACAAGACCCATTGGCGCACCTTTCCAGGGGGCAAAAGAAAAACCACTATCGAAACCAGCGCAAACTGCAAGAGTTGGGAACACTGGAATGGGTTGTCCAGCGCGGTACGCAATCGCTGCAAAAATCTATTGAAGAATTCGTCCACCTGGAGCATATGGGCTGGAAAGGCGAGGGAGGAACCTCCCTGTATTCTAACGCCAACCATTTACGCTTTTTTATCGAAATGATGACCGGGTTCAATCAAAAAGGCCGGGCTTTTTTCACTGAATTAAGACTAAACGGCAAAAATATCGCATCCACATCAAATTTAATATCAGGCAAGGTAGGTTTTGGTTTCAAGGTGGGCTGGGATATTGAGTATGCGAAATATGGGCCCGGCACCATCAATGAGATAAAAGCCCTGGAAGATGGTTATAAATATATTTCCGACCTGGAATATATGGACAGTTCAGCCGGGCCAGATTCGTATATGAATGACTTATGGCCCAGAAGACGAGAACTTTGCGAGGGGATGTTCTGTCTCACCCCAGCAGGCCGCGCAGCACTTGCCAGCGTGGAAATTGCGCGAAAGCTGAAAAACACCCTATTCCGGCGTAGATACAAAATAGCCAAAGGAAATGGGCAGCCTCTACCCTCAGAACATTCTGAAACGACGAGTTAAACGTGACCCAAAATATTCAATCGGACAACCATACTTCTATCACCCGCAAAGCCGGGCGAGGCGTCATATGGAATTTTCTGACGTTTGGGGTCAGCAAGGGAATTCTTCTTCTGACAACCTCCTTGCTGGCGCGCTTGCTGACCAAAGAAGATTTTGGACTGGTAGCCATTGCCGTTGTTGCCATCAACTACCTCTCGGTCATTAAAGACCTGGGGTTGGGACTGGCGCTGATTCAACGGCGGGACGATGTGGAAGAGGCTGCCAACACTGTTTTTACAATCAATACCCTGCTCGGCATCGGGCTTTCCCTGCTGGTACTTCCAATTGCGCCCTTGTTTGCCGCCTACTTCCAAGAGCCACAAGTCACGCCCGTCTTACGCTGGCTGGGACTTTCGTTTACCCTCAATGCGCTGGGCGCAACGCATATCAATCTCTTGATGCGCGACCTGGACTATCGCCGTAAATTCATTCCAGATATCAGCAATACCATTGTCAAAGGAATCATCTCTTTATGGATGGCTTTCGCAGGTTTTGGAGTTTGGGCGCTCGTTTTTGGGCAACTGACAGGCGCATTGGCTTCTGTCATTGCAGCATGGGCGGTTAAGCCCTGGCGACCGCGCATAACGGTCAATTTTGCGATTGCACGGCAATTAGTCCAATTCGGCGCTTCAGTCACAGGGGTGGATATTCTAACAGTTTTTGTGGATAACCTGAGTTACCTCATCATCGGCAGAATGCTGGGAGTGGCCGCTTTGGGTGTGTTCAGCATCTCCTACCGTCTACCCGAAATGCTCATTGTGGGCAACCTGTGGCTTATCGCTTCTGTGCTCTTCCCGGCCTTCTCGTCCATCCAGGACCAACCTGAAGAACTGCGGCGCGGCTTCCTGGTCTCTATCCGCCTGGTACAACTGATTGTCATGCCGCTCTGCCTGGGACTATTTGTGGCGGCTGACCCAATTGTACGCGTCTTCTTCGGCGAACAATGGCTGGAGGCCATTCCCTTATTACGGCTTCTGTCTCTGTATGCGCTGGTTTACTCGGTTGGCTACCATGCGGGAGATGTTTATAAGGCCATTGGCCGTCCCGATATCCTCTTCAAACTCAATCTCATGAGCATTCTGGTGTTGGTGCCGGCGCTGATGATTGGTTCGCAATTCGGCCTGATTGGATTTGCCTGGGGATACCTGATTGCAATTGCGCTTGACCAAACGATAACCATCTACGTTGCAACCCGTTTTCTGAAAGTGTCCTTTCTAGATATTTTGAAAGAACTCAAGCCCGCCATATTGGGCGCGCTCTGTATGACGCCAGTCGCCTTTGGAGTACTCACCCTGACCAGCGATATAAACGTCTTTTTGCAATTGACACTCGTCGTTATCTCTGGCGCAATCACTTATCTCAGCATAATATGGTGGCAGGAAGGAAAAAGCCTGCTGCGATTAGTACAGGTCATCATCTCTCCCAAACAATAGAAACCAACATTACTTAAAGCACATCCACGCGTAAGGAACCATTATGACCGAACAAACCAGTACATCCCTGCTCCCCCAAAAATCGCAAGAAAAAAGCGACCTGAGCCGCTACCTGCCAGAAGTTTACATGCGCAAAATTTCCTGGGTGCCTTTTATTCTCACCGCTTTGCTTGCCTCCGTAATTGGAGGCATTGGAATCTCGTTTGGTTCAATGGAAGTCAAGGTTTTTGCCTTTGCGGCCATCATCGGCATCATCGTCGTGATGGCCATTTACCAAAAACCAGAACTTGGTGCTTATTTGCTCACCATCATGGTGTTTACCAATGCGTCAGATTTATTAACAGATGAAGGTCTGCCGGGAGTCAATAAACCACTGGTTGCCGTAATTTTCGTCAGCATTCTGGCAAATTATCTTTTGCGCACCGGAAAATTCTCCAATCTCCCTGAAATGACCCGTGTTGAATGGTCCTTGCTCGGCTTCTATCTGGCAATCGTGCTCTCCACGTTTGTCGCGCCTGACAAAGGAGAAGCCTTTGATATCATCATTGATGTTACAAAAGACATCCTGATTGGGGTTATCTTATTCATCACCTTAAATACCCGCGAAAAGTGGGAAACCTGTCTTAGGCTCTTCCTGACTGTGATGACCGTAGTTGCTGGCCTCGGCGTACTCAAAATGGCACTAGGGCTCGACCAAACTTTCCTGGGGTTAGCGCAATTAAGCAATTTTGGGCAAGTCGACGACAGTGGCATGCTGAGATACGGTGGACCAATCGGCGAATCAAACATGTGGGGCCAGGCTCTTGCAGCAACCTTCCCCATCGCTGTTTACCGGCTCAAGTACGAGAAAAAAAACAGCCGGAAATTTCTCATGGCAATTGCATCTCTCCTCATTTTGTTGGCAGTGATTTATACAAATAGCCGGGGCGCTTTTGTAGCATTAGGCATTGTCATCCCGCTAATTTTATTGCAAATGAAAGTCAAGCCCCTGTACATCATGATGGCAGGCCTGGCGCTTGTCTCTCTCTTTGCGGTCTTACCAGAAAATTATTCACAGCGGCTGATGTCGCTGAATGTATTCTTTGCTCCGCAAAATGAGTATGCCATCCAACAGGATGACTCGCTCGTTGGGCGCAGCAATCAGATACGCGCCGGGTTAGCCATGTTCCAAAATAACCCTCTCCTGGGCGTTGGCTTTGGCAATTTTTCCGCAAATTATTGGGACTATGCCAACCAACTTGGATTAGTAAACGTTGGCATGAGGGCATCCAGCCAAATCGCCCGACATCCACACTCGCTCTATGTAGAAATTCTCTCGGAGACGGGGATAATAGGGTTCATCACTTTTTCCATCTTCTTCTACTACCTTTTTGCCTACATGATACATGCGCGAAAAAAGTATGAGGCGCATGTTACCGACTCCGATTGGGCTTCCTGGATGACTGCCCTGACCTTCGCGCTCATCACCTTCCTGATAAGTGGCCTGTTTTTACATGGCTTGCTCTTCCGCTATATCTGGCTCTTAATCGGATACATCCTGTCGGCGCTAGCCATCAACAAAGATTTACTCCGGGCAATGCAACCCCGCCCTCTTAAAAATCACCACAATCATCATGGATAACGCAGTGAAACCCAAAATCATCTGGATGATAGACAGTTTGGGACACGGCGGCGCAGAACGATTGACGCTAGCCATTTTGGAGCGTTTCGACCGAGAGCGATTCGACCTGCGCGTCTGCGCGCTGCAAGAGCGCGGCGGCAACCCCGTCGCAAAAGACCTGCAAAATGCTGGCATTCCTGTAGATTTGTTGAGCATCCCCACCCTGCGGCATCCGACCAATTTGTATAAAATCATCACCTATCTGCGCCGTCACCAACCACAACTGGTTCACACGCAGCTTGAATTTTCAATCATTCTGGGCAGTCTGGCAGCCCGGCTCATGGGAATTCCATGCGTCGCCACTCTGCACACCCTTGATAACCCGCAAGAGCAGCGCGCTCGATGGCGATACCAAATCACGCTGGCTGCGCTTAAGCATCTTTGCAACCGGTCCATCGGCGTCTCAAAAATTACCCGCCTGCACTATCTTCGGGACGGAAAAATTCCAGACGAAAAAATTATCACCCTTTACAACGGAATTGACCTGTCCATTTATAAAGATACTTCGACGGAAGAGCGCATTGCCAAACGAAAAGAATTCGGTCTGGCGCCTGATTCCATCGTCGCCGTAACAGTCGCCGTACTGCGCGAACCCAAAGGCATCCAGTTCATGCTACAGGCAATGGCGCAATTGAGAGACACCCATCCCAACCTGCAATATTTAATTGTGGGGGATGGTGAACACGGCCCCACCCTAAAAGAAATGGCGCGCAACCTGGGGTTGACAACGCAGGTTATTTTTGCCGGACAACGTAAAGATATTCATGAAATTTTGCCAGCATGCGACTTTTTCGTCTTACCCACATTAACAGAAGCCCTGCCAACCGTGCTGATGGAAGCAATGGCCGCCCAAAAGGCAGTTATCGCCTCGAACGTAGGCGGCGTGCCAGAGATGATTGAAGACGGTGTCAATGGCCGGCTGCTCCCGCCCGGAGACGTATCGGCTCTGGCCCATGCTTGCGCCCAATTGGCCGAAAATTCAGCCCTGCGAAAGGCCTGGGGAACCGCCGGACAGGCCATTTGCCAGAAAAAGTTCAACATTCAGGCGCAAATCACAGCGCTCGAAGTACTATACCATTCCCTGATAGGAAAGCGTTCATCATGAAAATTTTCGTTGTCGAACCCCGCAGCGCAGGCGGCATGATTCACTACGCCTACCAACTATGCCAGGCCATGGCGGAACAGGGCGCCGATGTCACCCTGATTACCAGCCAGGGCTATGAATTGCAAAAGTTTCCGCATAACTTCACAGTCAACCAGTTCCTGAAACTCTGGCCACTCTCCGACCCCCGGCTGACCAGGCCACCCCATAACAAACTGGAAAGCATCGCGCGAAAATTGTTCTGGACGGCGCGGCGAGGCATTCGGGCAATCCGGCTAGTCTATCAGTTAATGCGGCTCACCCGTTATTTGGTTCGTTCCCAGCCTGACATCGTACAGTTTGGCGAAGTGGAATTTCCTTTCGAGGGTTTCTTCCTGCAATACATGAAATGGCGTGGGCTAAGACTGGCTCAAATTTGTCACGAGTTTGAGTCGCGTGAAACGCAGGGAATAATGGCACGCCTTGCAGACCGAATGAAGGTCATCGTCTTCCAATCCTTCGACATCATTTTCCTGCACGGCGCAAGTAACCTGAACAAATTTCACGCGCTATATCCAATGATTCCGCGCGGGCGGCTGCGCGAAATTGTACACGGCAACGAGCAAATCTTCCCCCAGCCGCCAGATATGGAAGCGCGGCTCGCCGCTATGCAAACAAAATATGGGCTCACCGACGAACACCGATTGGTTCTGTTTTTTGGCACGCTCACGCCCAGCAAAGGCCTGCCCGATTTGATTAAGGCATTCGAGGGAGTACATGCGCAAAATCCACTGGCACGCCTGTTGATTGCTGGCATGCCTACCAAGTACATGGATATGAATGCGCTTTTCAGACAGGTGGAAGAATTGAGGCTTCGAGATGCAATCCTCTTCGACAGCCGTTACCTGGCGATGGAAGAAGTAGCGCCACTGATGCACCGGTCAGATGTTGTGGTTTTACCCTATCTGAACAGCTCTCAAAGCGGCGCAGTTCAAGTGGCTTACTCGTTTGGCAAACCAGTGGTGGCAACCAACGTGGGCGCCTTCCCCGACGTGGTGGATGAAGGGTTAAGTGGCTTTCTTGTAACCCCCGGTTCCCCGAAAGAATTGTGCAAGGCAATTACAACCATCATCAATGACAAAGCCCGGGCCACCGAAATGGGACATTACGCTAAAAACTTATCAGAAACCAGGTTTGCCTGGCCCCCCATAGCCCGCAACATATTAGATGTTTACGCCCACCAGCTCAAAGCCACTTAAGCAGGCGCGGAAGCCCGGCCAGCGCAGCCACAAACCGGGGGAAAGAATGGTTTCGCCCAATATAGACCCGGCGAATGTCCAATGGTTTGTTTTTGACCGTGCTCAAGCGCGTTGGCCCTGGCAACAGACTGAACGCCAACCGGAAACCGGTTTCGGCCACAATGCGCATGACAGCCCTTGAAAAATCCGCCCCTTGCCCATTTGGATACGCCAGGCTCGTGACTGGCTTTTGAATTTCTTCCTCCAGGCGGCGTTTCGATTCAATCAGTTCGCAACGCGCCTCTTCCGGCGAGACGCGCGTCAGAATGGGATGGTTGACGGTATGAGAGCCAAACTCCATCCCTTTCTGGCTCATCTCTCGCACCTGGGTCCAGGTCAGGTACAGGTTAGAAAACCTTTCTTCTGGAATAGGCACATCCAGAAAATCCCCAATCCTTTCAATCAGGACGCGCTTTTGCGTTTCGGGGACTTTTTTTAGAGCTTCTACCCAGGCGAGCATAACCTTGTCACGAGAGGCAGCATCCGCCCAGTGACGCTCACCTAAAAGAGGTAAATCGGCATGGTCACGGCGAGTATGATGAAAACAATAAGCCACGCTATCCCAATAAAAAGGCTGTCTGGTTCCAATAAAACCGGTGGTCAGGAAAATAATGGCGCTCAAATTACGGGCTTGCAAAACGGGGAAAGCGTTCAAAAGGTTGTCAGAATACCCATCATCAAACGTGATAATGGCAGGGCGCGAAGGCAAAGTCGCTTTGCCCTGAAGCCAGTGGTCCAGTTGTTCACATGAGATGACATTATAGTGTGCCTGAAGATAATCCATCTGCCGGGCGAATTCTTCTGGGGTGGCGCTGACGTTGGGTTTGAACAGGTCGAAATCAGGGGAATCCGCATTGTCAATCCGGTGATAATTCAGAACAGTAAGTGTTTCAGGTGCAAGAAAACGCGAAAAGTTAAAAACCCCAGCCCGAATAGCCAGGTTCAATCCAGTGTCGAGAACTTTTTTTCGCCAGGATGCCATGCGCAAACTCTCTAAGGACGACTGTTCAACGATTGACGCGCTTCCAAAGATGGGGGTTTTTATTCGTCAGAAAACTATACAACCCTAACAAGGCCGCCAAATTGGAATTGACCAGGAAGGTCGGAATATACAGGAGTTTCCCTAATTTGCCACGCGCAGGAAAGAGATTGCCAAGCACTGCTAACCCATAAAATAAGCCCTGCAAAGCCAAAAAAATTTGGTTGAACGGGGGCGCAACCGCCCAGAAAGCATTTAGACTGGACGGAGCGGGCCAAAAAAACAACGCAAAATTAGAAAGCAGAGCAAGCAGCATCACAAACGGCACAAAAGCCCTGAAAAACTTGTGCGAAACCATTTGCCACAAAACCAGTGGACGGTCGAACGGCAACAGTTTGGCTGCCATAGCCATTGTCTGGTATGCGCCAGCGGTAATGCGCGTGCGGCGCACAATTTCGTCGCCAGCAGATTTAGAAACAGTTTCGTAGGAACGCGCCCGAGGAGTATAGTAAACGCGGTAGCCGCGCCGAATCAGGTCAAAGACCATATAGCGGTCATCGTTCACAATGCTGCGCTCTGGGGCGACGAACAATTCTTTACGAATAGACAGCATCTCCCCCACCGCAGATGTACAGGTACTGAGACGGGTTTCGCTCTCTTTAATCCAAGATTCGTATTTCCAGTAAAAGCCTTCGGACGAGCTCAACGGACGCCCATCTTCGATAATCAACTTGGCGCCAGTGGTTGCGCCGACTTTTCCATCGGCATAAGGCGCAACCAGCCACTGAATAGCCTGTCGGTCATACATGTTGTTGGCATCTGAAAAAATGACGATTTCTCCGCACGCCAGCGACATTGCACGGGTAATGGCCGCCATTTTCCCGTTTCGCTCAGGAATGTAACTTAACACAACACCCTGTGGCTCAAATTGCCGCACGATTTCTGGAGTTTTGTCAGAAGACCCATCCGCCGCAACGATGATTTGGAGTTTTTCGCGCGGGTAATCGAGCGTTAATGAATTATCCAATTTTTGGGCGATAACTTTCTCTTCGTTGTAAGCCGCAATCAACAAGGTCACAACCGGTAACTCACTTGTCTTTGGGAAACGAGCTGGCCTTAACCGGGAAAGTAAGAAGACCAGTAGCGGATATCCCAGGTAAGTATATATTACGAACGAAACAGCCAGCCAGAACAGAACAGCCATGACATCTTATCCTAATCGTCGGCAGATTTCTCGCCAACTTGTTTTTTGGCAGGAACCTTCTTGGCCATGAAGGCCCGTCCAAGAAGAACAAACAACATGATAACCGTTGCCGCGCTGAGAGTAATGATGGAGGGCAATACCCATGAGGGCGTTGCTTCGATTTCAACCGCTTCGCTAAAAACATCCGGCGTTGGCTGCGTCGGCGGGGATGAGGTCGCCAGGGCTTCCGCCGGCAGGTCAGAAATGACCGGCTCTTTGGATTGTCCCAGGCGGGTATCAGTCGTCAAAATCTGGTCAGCGTAAAGCACCGCGAAATTCCCATTCAATTGAGAACTGAACTCCGACCTGGTCAATTTTTCCCCGGCCATTGGCAGGCCAGCATCGGTATTTCCAGCAACCACCAGGATGTTGTTGGCCGCATTCCAGGGCGACTGGATGAGTTGCAAATAACCAACGCTGATGCCCGGCAGCAAGCGGTAATTGACCAGCAGAGCAGGCTGGGTGGCTTCATCGCTCTCGGGCACAAAAGGAGCCGGTAGTTTGTCATTCAATTCAGCAAGGATGGGCATTTTGCTGGCACGTCCTACCAGTATCAGACTGCGCTCATCGCGAACAGGCGCGGGGACAGAATCGCCATAAGATACGTCAAGGTTCGCAACGGGAATAGAGGCGGCTGCGCCAATATCAAAAGCGAGTTTCGACGCCACCTCCCAGCCGGTTGGGTCATTTCTGGCAACAATGAACGCCAAATCACTCAGGTTGCGGTCTGTCATGAACATGGACGGATAGTCGTTTAACTTAAGGAGCGTATTCAATTCAATTTGTTGGTCAGTCACCGGCAGATGGATATTGGTCAGGCCGCTCACGACAACCGTGCTGCTGGACAAATCAGGAGAGTAGCAGTCATAAATTGGAACCAGGTCGCTGTAAATTTCCAGCAAATTATTGCCGCGGCGAATGGTGCCAGGCAGAAGATTCAGCCTGGTCGTAGTCACCTGGTCAACATCGCCCGTAAATTTAATGCTGCCAACGAAGGTCCTGTTCAGATAAACCGTAATTCCACTGCGTTCAAAATCGAGCAGATTAGTGTGCGAGGATACAAAATCAATATACCCGCCAATCGAAAGCACTTGTTCAGCCGAGGCAGGGAAGAAATAAGATAAATACGTTCCCTCGAAACCGCCAAGCGACCTGTTTTCGTAACCCAGGCTGAAGAGAGTCTGGTCTTGGGGAATGGTATCACTCACAGAAAGAGGGTTGACCGCGCTGATGACCGAAACATCGGGTCGGCCTGCTGGAACCAGATTACCAGCGCTGATGGCCTGCGCAGCCTTCACCAGCCCTGCTTCAGAATTTCCACTCACGACCAAAGCTAGATTGTTTTGATTCCAGGGTGAAAGAGCCATTTGCACGAGGCCGTCGTCAGGCTCCATGCCAGCCAGAGCCCATACGTCATTTTGAAGAGGGTACGGTACAGCAATATTCTTTAAAACAGGCAGGCTTTTGGGCAATCCAACCAGGATGATACTGGAATCCGATTTTTGGGCTTCAGAAACCTGAGCGGCTGAAACCATGCGATATTGCAATCTGCCATTTGTCAGAGCGCCCAACCCGGCAGAAACCGTTAAGGCAGCCCGCATCTCCGCTTCGGATGGATTATCGGGAATAATAATGGTCGTGAGTGAAGGGATAATTGAATCGGGCTGGTAAATGGGACGGGGAAAAATCGTCAAGTCTGGCGTAATAGGGACAATCTCATGATTCAAGGCGATGGATGAGCCAGCGCTGATGATGAGCGATGCGTTGGCAGAAGTATCGTCGCAATTAAAGCGGGAATCAAAGAGAAAAGAGATGCGGTGACGCCCATCCACCGAATTGGCGGTCAGCGCATCCGAAGGAATAGAGATAGTTTCGACAAAATCGCCATTGGCAGTGAGAAGAATGGTTTTCAAGGTTACGCCATTGAAACTAACGCGCAGAGTGCCCCCCGGAATGCCCCCAAGACCATCGACTGCCGATATAACCTGGTTACTGGCATAGTTGAAACGTAAAGTAAGTTCAGTTCCAGGAATTAATGCCCAATTCGATGGCACTCCAAAAAGAATTTGCAACGAATCATAAGGGCTAATCATCACTTTTTCGGCATACCCAAGCTGACCAAACGTAAAGGCATCCCCGGTTGAGTCGGTCGACTGATTCTGAATCCCCAAAGCGGCAACGGGATGAATATTTGTTATCAGTAATGCAACAAGAGCGAGCGCCAATACGCTCATCGTTAAAATGCGATTGTCATTTGTACCCATGTTCAGTCCTCTCAAAAACCTGGCAGGATATCAGTCACTGGTTCCGTTTTTCTCAATCGTGCTGCCTATGCGTTCTTCAGAAAAATAGGAATTTTTCAGAAATACAACGGTCGCTTCAGACAAAGCAGAGGCTTTTTCAACAGCCATTTGCGCGCGCTCAATGATGCTCTCAACCGTCTCAAACTGTTTGTGCATAATAACGCCAATACACGGGTCGGGATTAAAAGCCATATCCCCGGCATTATCAACCGGAACGGCTTCGGAAAGATAGACCTGAATGCGCCGAAAAGCCGGCTCTACGGCTGATTCTGGCGTTCCTGGAAGGATAACTGCAAGTTGCGTGTCGCTCCAGCGTCCGACAATATCCCGCCCGCGCAGTTCATTCTTAAGTTTTTTGGAAACCGTTCCAAGGACGCGGTTGAAAATCGGCTCGGGCAATACGTTCATGACCTGCTCAAGACCACGCAGATTGATAATTCCCATCACAAAATTGCCATCCGGATGTTGGGTAGTTTCCTCAAGCAGTCGTCGCTCAAAATAAGCGCGAGTATATGCGGATGAAACCGGGTCGATAATCGAGCGTTCGCGCAATTTGTCGAGCGTATTTTGCAGTTGTTCGCGCGAAAAAGCCAGCACCAGCCCCACCATGCCTCCAAACAGGGATGCCAAAAGAGCATTTTCAAGAGGTTGGGGGCGAATAGGGGCAGTGGGTAACTGGGGTTCCTCGAGAACGCTCAGGTTATAAATTGGGTTCAACTCGTTCATGTAACTCAGCACTTCGGTGCTGATAGCATGGGCCACCACCACAATCCTTCGAGGGTCAGGGCCTTCTACAGTCAGCCGCAAGATATTGGTATCGGGGATGACTGCTACAGAAACTTCAAAATCATCTAAAGATTGCTGTTTGATTTTCTGAATTTCTGGAGACCGCTCATAAACCGATGGACTTGCAATCATCTCCCGATAAGTGTTCACAATCGAGCGCCGGTCTAGCGTATCCAGGCTGGATAGCAATTCCCAACTGCTGGAAAAAAGACCAGCGTTGGGCGAAACGACATAACGGGCAGTCGTTTGATAGACAGGCGGCGTTATGTATGAAATTGCCAGCGAGACGTTGGTTGCGATAAAAATTGACAAGACAATTATCCACCATCCGCGCTGCAACGTGCGTAGAAACAGGTTAAATTCCATAGCCTCTCTCTTTTCCCTTTGACGTTTATCCATCACGAGGAGAAAACATTCATCATCCGTTTTGCTCCCCAACACCCCCATATCAACATTCACGAACGCATCATCAAACCACCTATCAAATTTGAAAGCTCACTGGAATAAAGATTATAGCCGATTTTTTGGTCATGGCAAGACTTAAAAGCCCCAAATTTCTTTATTTTTATCCAAATTATGAAAATTCAATGATGAACAAGCACTTTTTGATACACCTCCAACGTCGCCCGGGCCTGGGCTTCCAAACTGAACGACTGCTGAACCCGCGTCCTGGCATTCCGAACGAGCCGCGCGCGCAATTCAGGGTCTTTGGCAAGTTGAAGCAGGGCTTGCGCCAGCACCGTTGAATTGCCCGGGGGGACGAGCAGGGCCTGTTCCCCATCCGTGACCATCTCTGGGATGCCACCGCAAGCGCTTGCCAGGATGGGAACTCCCATGGCGGCAGCTTCAAGCAGGGCAAGCGGCGTTCCCTCCTGACGGGATGGCATGACGAAAATATCGCTGGCTTTGAGCGCGGCCAAAACCGTATCGCGCGGCTGATATCCGGCCAGGATAACGCGGTTCGCCAGGTTATCCTGGCGGATTTTCTCTTCCAGACTTGCCCGCAATTCCCCATCCCCAAGCACCAGGCAGTAGATGGATGAATTTTCCACAACGACTATGCGCATTGCATCCAGCAAGTCTTCATAGCCTTTGGCCCACACCAGCCTGCCAACCGCCAGGCAAACCAGGGCATCCCGCGGAATCCCAAAGGTTTCGGCCAGCCATTGCCTGTCTCCGTTGATTGAATTCGCATCCAGCCCAATCGCATTGTAAATCAGAGCCACCGGCGACTTCCTGTGCGCCGCTTGCACGGCATCGCGGACAGTTTCGGAGACGACGATGTAACCGCCCAGCCGAAAATTCGTCGCCAGTTCAAGCGCCGTATACAGTTTTCCCTTCCAACGGCCACCATGCTCGAAGTCATACCAGCTGTTGAGGGTGGAAACCAGCGCCGCGCCGCTCCACAATGAGGCCAGACTGCCCCAAAATTTGGATTGAATATTTTGCGTATCCAACACCTGATAGCCCTGTTCGCGGATGAGACGAACCAGATTAGGCAGGATGCGCCAATCGGTCTTTCCCGTCCCCACCGGGTGCGCAGCCAACCCCATGCGTTTGGCCTGCTCGAACACGGGGCTGCCCTGGATGGCCGCCAACCCGGCCCGCCCTTTCGGCAGAGCAGATAATAATCCCAAAACACGGGTGCTGGAGCCGCCGAATTGATGCGAGAGGTCAACCAATAAAACCTTTGGGATTGCGTTTGTTTCCATAAAATTTTTCATTAGCGAACCGTTTTAGGGTCGTAGGCGCGTCCCTTCCAGGTGACGCCCTGACCGGAGAGGACTTTCCAGGCGGAGGTGAACATCATGGCGGCGAAGATGCCCGCGCCAAGCGGAGTGGTGAAGGCATACCAGCGGGGAATGTCCATTTGGTCATTGACGCGCATCCGAAAATAGAGCAACGCAGCCCAAACTGCCAACGCCTGAAAGATGACAACCAGCGACATCCAACCGCCGCCCTGAAGATACCACAACAGCCCCAGCAAAGGCCAGACTGGCATGACCAGCGCGGCCATCAGCGCCAAAAACGCGCCAAACGCGCCCAGTAGCAACATGGCAGGCTTATCGGCCAGGCCGAGGTAGATGTTTTTGGTCCAGCCTTCCCACATGGAGGGCAGGTCGGTGTACATGCGGGTTTGGGCAATCCCGCGCCCATCTGCCACCACCAGGCGGTAGCCATTCCATTTTACCTGCTCGGAGATGGCTTTGTCCTCGACTATCTGGTTTTTGAGTTTTTCATGGCCGCCGATGGCTTCATAGACAGGCCGCTTAATCAGGATGAACTGGCCGTTGGCGATGGCGTCGCGGGTGTGGGGGTCGTTGACCTTGCGGGGAGAGAACCCCACCGAGAGCGCGGTCATGACCAGCGGCATGACGGCCCGCTCCCAGAATGAGCCGGTGATTTGCTCGGTCATGATGGTGTACAAATCGGCCCCGTTTTTTTGGGCCGAAGCCAGGGCGGCGGAGACGGCGTTCGGGTCGAGAAAAGTGTCGGCATCCACGAATAAAAGCCATTCGCCAGAGGCGGATTTGGCAGCCTGGTAGAGGGCATGGGGTTTACCGGCCCAGCCAGGGGGCAGGTCGCGCCCTGCTAAAATAACGAGACGGGGGTCCTGGGCGGCGAGTTCGGCCAAGATGACGGGAGTCAGGTCGGTCGAGCGGTCCTCCAAAACCAGGATTTCAAGGCTGGGGTAATCCTGGGCAAGCAGGGATTGGACGCAGCGACGGATGTTCTTTTCCTCGTTGCGGGCCGGGACGATGAGCGAGACCAGCGGCCCGGCGGCAGGCGGGACGACATGCGGAGTGTGAACATCGAGCCAGGCCTGGTTGTGCAGCCAATAGAGAATGAGCAAAGCCGCCAGAAAAGCGAGAGTGGAGAGGACAAACAGAAAAATCATGATGGGTTTTCACTCAATAACGTCACGCTCATATCGGTAACAGGGACGAAGCCAAGAAACAGAAAGTGTGGCCGGTAGATGGCGACCAGCAAAAAGAACAGGAATACAGCCCAAATATCGCGGGTGATGCCGGGATGACGCTGAAAGGCAGGGTAATACTGAAGCGGAACGGCCTCGTAAGCATGACGGTAAGGGCCGGGCGGGACGCAGAGCAGTTCAAGGGTTTGCCCTTTTTCAAGACGGTTGAGCCAATCGGCAGGGTAAAACTCCAGAATGCGAATGACGGCAAGTTCTCGTTGCTCATTTTCGGCAGGGTAGAACAGAGTAATGCGGCCTCGCTGGCTCTCGAAATCAATTTGATTAATTTCGGCGGAGACGACCCGCCCATGCGCGGCCAGGTCGGCCAGCAAGCCGCGATGCTGCGCAGCCTGGTCGAACCCGGCAATGAGGCTGAACAGGAACATGAGCGGCGCGAGAGCCGCCAAAAACCAGAGCAGGACATCAGGGAGAAGCGCAAGTTCCGAAAGAGAGCGGGGCCAGCGTTTGACGCGCATGAGGTTAGAGCCTTTCGGTCAACTGGAACGGGCGCTCCATAAAATGAACCGCCAGCAAAATCAGGAGGTTGAGGGCGCTGATGGAGGGAAGCAGTCCGGTCAGCCGGTTGAGCGCGAGAATGGCGCCAAAAAGCGCCAGGATGACCAGGAACTTCAGGCGTGGAATCTGCTGGTCATCGAAGAGTTGTGGCATAGCAAGAACAATGAGATGACGATTGGCAGGCCGGATGAGGGCGGTGAGCATGAGGAAAAAACGCGCCAGGAAAATGCTGTGCAAGAGCAGGAAAATGCCCGCCGCGCCGCCGATGAAATAATCGAGGAGCGTTAATTCGAGTTCAGAAGTAGGCCGAATGAACATCTCGAAGTTGTTCTGGAGGGCCATGATGAGCAGGCAAACGAGATACCAGAAATACAAGAGGCTCTTAAGATAGGGGTGGATGACGCGGGTCGTCAGCGCCATTCCAAACACGCCCAGCGCAGGCAGGAGCAGGGCGGTAAGCCAGAACCATTCCAGCTTCGCCAGGCTGAACAGGCCGTAGAAAGCTACCAGGCTGATGGCAACGATGGTCTGCTCATTGACGCGCGGCAGGAGTTTGGGGCTGACCATGCCAAAGATAAACAGGAACATGAACGAGAACCCCATTATGGCGTTCTGAATCGCGCTCAAGGCCGCCAGGCTCAAGGGCGGGTCGAAATAGTCCGCCAGGGCAATGCCCCCCCAGGAAACGAGCAGTACCAGGCCGATAACCTCCTGCAAGCGGCTCAGACCCGGCGAAAAGAAACCCGACGTGGATTGGTTTTTCTTTTGGCGGTCGGAGGTCTCCCAGAGTAGCAGAATTTCGACGATGATACCGGCGGCAATGGCGAGATTGGATGCAAGGTTCATAGAATTTGAGTTGTTCAGGCGCGGCTGGCAGGCAACTGAAGGATGAAATTGGCCCCGCCACCGGTAAGCGTATCGAGCCAGAGTTTGCCTTCGTGCATTTCAAGAATTCGGCGCGAGACTCCCAGCCGCTTGAAGGGCTGAAACATGCGGTTGACATGCTCCGGGCTGATGCCGGGGCCAGAATCGCGCACGGAGAGTTGCCACACGCCATTGGGTCGCTCATGTAGTGAGACGGAAATTTCGCTCCCCGCCGGGCTGAATTTGCTGGCCGTACTCAACAGGTTGACTAAAACCTGCTCGATGCGGCGGCGGTCAACAAAAGCGTAAGCAGTTTGCTGAGGAATATCGAGATTTAACTGCTGTTTCTTAAGCGCCAATTGTTCATCAAGCAGTTGGGCGGTTGAGCGGAGGAGAGGAATCAGGTCCACCGAGGTCCGCTCCAGTTTCAGCGTCCCCATCTCCAGGTCGCCCAGGTCGAGGATGTAGTTGATAAGAGCCTGCAAAAAACGTCCGTTGCGATGAATGCGCGCCAGTTCGGGGTTGCGCAGAATACCAGTGGATAGTTCGTCGGAGACATTGGCGCTGGCCTGCAAAATGGCTGTCAGCGGGGCTTCCAACTCGTCGCGGAAGGAGGCAAGGAACAGGTTTTTGAACAGGTTGGCCTGTTCCAGACGGGTATTGGTCAATTCCATCTGCTCTGAATATGCCTGAATCGTCTGCGTCGCTTCGGTGAGGCGTGCGACGGTTTTCTTGAGACTTTCCGTCCGCTCGGCCACCAGTTCCTCCAGGTGGTCGAGGACGCTTTCCAGGCTGGCGGCGGCCAGCCAGGCCACCCCGGCAATCGCGAGCAGGCTGATGCCATCGTAAATGGGATAAATCTCACGCCCTGGAACGGTGAGGCTGGCAAAAATTTGCACTTCGAGGTTGATGAGCAAGGCCACCACAAAACTGGCCGCTGGAGAAAGGATAAAACTGGCGCTGAGGATGGGCAGCGCAAACAGGCTAAAGGAAGACCCCCACACCACGCTTTCAGGCGAGTCGGAAAAGAGGATGCCAACCGCCAGCAGGAGGACAGTCAGCGGGCGGGTAAAACGGCTGAACGACAGGCTGCGGTTGACGGCCCACAACAAGGCCAGCAAGCCGGTCATGGCCGCAACAAAGAGCGTGTAAGAAAGGTTATCGGGATTGTTGAACGGCCAAAAATAAAAGATGGCATTGACCAGCGCCAAAAGCGCCAGGATGAACAAGAACAACAACAAGACCCCCGCCAGCCATTGACGGCGGACGTTCTTATCGCCATGCACCGGAAACTGAAACACCCGACGCATTTTTTTTGCCCATTGCGGCCATGTTGCGCCCATGCGAATCCCTCGAAGCGTGATGGAGGGATTTTACCAGCAGGGCGAAGTTTTTTTCAGGGCAATCCCGTCAATCCACGCGCCGGGGCCGAAACCTGACCTGCCGCGCCAATCAGAGACTTTCGGCGGAAAATGTCACCCAGACCTGACGAATGCTCCCATCGCGGGAGAAAATGTGGCGGCTGGTTTCTTCGTCCAGCGCGCGCCCCGCCAGAGTTTGAATGGTTTCATCGGCGCGGTGAAGAGTCACCTCGTCTCGCGCGCCAAACCGCAGGATGACGGGAGTTTGGCAAACAAAACAGGCCAGAGAACCAGCCGGCAAAGTCAGGATTTGCTCCTCGCCGGTCACATCCAGATAAGAAAATTCGCGGGGTTCGTTCAATAATTCGGTTTTGGAAAGCAAAAAGGGGCTGAAGGTTAATTTCCCATCCACAAAAAGTAGGCCGGTTTCAGCCTGGCGGGTGAGAATTTCTTCTTTTACTGCGCCGGTCATGCCCGGCTGACGCGCGCCATTGTGCTTGGGGGTATGTGAATACGGGTCGGTGGGAAAAGCGCCATATTCCGCCGGGGATTTGTGATAACCCATGCCTGCGCGAATTTCTTCATAAGCGGCGCGTAGTTCCAGGCCAAGAGGATGTTGCTCGAATCGTTGAGCGGTTTCCTGAACGGCCAGCAAGAGTTTGGCAACCATGTGCCAGTAGATGCTGCCCAGCCCTTCGTAAGCAAAAAATGAGCCAGAGCGGCCAGTAAACCCGGCATGGTGGAAAACGCGCTCAAACAAATCTAAAATAGCCTGGCTTTCGGCCTGCGCGAGTGAAGCAAAAGCTGGTTGAGTTTGCAAAGCGTCCAGCGCGCGGCGCACATCACGTTCGTTACGAATGCCGCCGCTGAAATGGAATTGTCCGTTCAAATCACGAATAAAAAGCGAGGATTCGCCATGCTCAGCCAGCAATGCCGGTAATTGCAGCGTGGAAATATCTTCAGGGAAGATACAGTTCTTTTCCAGAAAGCCAGTCAGAGATTTATCGGGATAGAGAATGTAACTGTGCTGGTCAGAGCGGTAGAGCGCACTGCGCCGGAGACTGCGCAATAAATCGAGCGATTCCCGGGCAGAGAGCATGCCCGAGGACAAAATGGCAACCTGCCCTTCGAGCATTTCATACAACCGGTCAATGTGGGCTTCATCATCTTGCAGGCGCAATAAATTGTAAGAATGATAGAGGGAATCGGAGCGGCGGTTGGCGCGCAAGCTCTGTTCCACGTACTGCTGGGAAAGCAGGAGAAAAGACCGCAATTCCCCGGCTGGGAGGCAGGTAAAGGTCTCAGAAAAACCGTTTTCATAGACCTTCCAGCGATAATCACTGCCTGCCTGACCAAGTTGATTCATCATGGCGCGGCGCGCGGCGGGAGTGAACTCTCCCGCCAGTAAATGCTCAAACCGTTGCAAAGCCGTCCTGATGGCGCGAAGCCATTCCACCACTTCGACGCGCACGGCGAAAGAATCAGTTTGGCCTTCCAAAAGGCGCTGGAAAAAAACCAGAAAACGCCGCAGATAACTCAGCGTAACCACAGAAAGCCCGCGCCCAACCAGAGCGTTATTGGCGTCATTCCATTCGGGGCGTTGGGTATTCATCCAAATGCCGCCTTCAGGAACAAAGTTGACCAGTTTGGCAAGCAAGAGGGTGAGTAATTTTTCGGTTAAAGAAGCCAGAAGCGGCTTTCCGTCGGGAGCGCGCAAAAGGCGGGCATCTGTACCATACACACAGACATCGCGCTCAATCTGGGCGTGCAGAACATCATCGAAAACAATGGTATGGTAGGGGTCTTTGAGCAGGTCAGCGTAGGGCTTGATGCGGTAAGGAACGTTGGCATAACTCCAAAGCGGCTGAGACAGCCAGGTACGCAGCGCACCAGGATGCATGCGCTGGCTGACTTCCATCAATTTTTGCAGGTAAATAATTTGATGGTCGCTCCAATAACCAATATTTGCCCAGGGATTGCCTTCTTCAGGAACTTCCCAATCCACCCCGGCGCGGGTGATGCGATAGGGATTGTAGCCATCGGCGGTGGTGGCGCTCAGAAAAACGCCTATCATCGCTTCGACATAATCGGGATACGAGTAAGCCAGCGCTTCCCAGTTCTGAAAAATATCGCGCCAGTTTCCTTCGTAATTCAAGCGCTGCGAACCATCAGGATTTTGCAAGTCGATCGAGAAGCGGTTCCAGGGGCGGCTGGGGTCGCCGTGACGACGGCTGAACGCCAGGGGTAGATAGGTAAGCAGAAGTCGGCGCAAGGCCAGGGGCGTTTGGGCAATGCAGCGCTGAAGGTCAGCAAGCGTAAAGCGCTCGGGCAAAGGGTCAAAGAATTCGGATTGCTGCTGGACGATTCCGCGCTGGTGGGTTTCCAAATAATTGAGCAGGTCAGATTTTTCTATCCAATACTGGTGTGTAAACACGCCGCCACGCATGACGTTGAAGAGAACATTGGCAAAATGGTGAGCAGTGGCAAGTTGATTTTGAGAAACCTGCGCTCCATCGGCGCTTGCAACAATTTTTTGCAGGTTAGAAGCAGTAAAAGCGATGTCCTGCTCGATGTTCTGGCGTTGAGCGGCGGCAGGAGTGCGCAAAAATCGGCGCAATTCCATAAGAGCCGCATGGTCTTGATGTACATCGGCGACCAGGTGCCAGGCATGTTCCTGACCCGCATCGAATGATAGTTGAGCATGAACAAAATACGCGCCGCGCTGGCCGCGCGCTTCGCTTTCCGGCTGAAGTTCGCCGCCAAAGCGGAAAGCATCCAACTGCCGCGAGGCGAGCAGAAAACCAAGCGGATTCAACCCCACCTGAAAGACGGATGTGGCTCGAAGTGATTCGCTCGGCTCCGCCAGGTCGGTCAGGCGCGAGTTGAGGCTGAAAATTCCTAAACCGGTTGAAGAGTCTAGTTCGCTGCGCTTATAGGCATCAAGCAGACAACTATACTGGTTTTGGACGGCTGAATCGACATGGGCAGGCAACAGGTTTTGCAAGCCGTCCAGAAGTTCCACGCGACAAGTGGTCTCGCGGCTGATGTTCTGTAGCCAGACCGTTTTGACAAACCCAAAGCGAGCGCTGGCGCGCCAGGCGTAGCGGAAGACAGACTGGAGCGAATGATTAACTTCTTCAAAAAGAACTGCCGTGCCAGGGATGTTCTTGTATAGATTGCGTTCGATGCGATAAACGCCCTGCTGCCGGACGGAGAACGGCTCCCACAGCCAGGTCTGCGCGCCGCGCGTCAGGCGCAAGATGGCTTTGTGTCCGGTATTTTCGCTGTTATCGGTCAGTTTATCTTCGGTGTAATAGGGAAAGAGCGCCTGGTCGGCATGAGCGCGGCCTGCCGTCAGCCCGCCGGTTGATGATATGAACAACCAATGATTGCCGCTGCTGACAATGCTCATGAAAAAAGGCGGCAAGGCGTCATAGTGAGCAATTTTGTACCAGGGTTCTCCCAAAAGAGGGACGTATTCGCCGTTTGCTTCAGCGGGAGGCGGCGGGAGCAGGGTTTCACCGAGGTAAATGGGGCGAGTTTTGAGCATGGGACGTTCTCCAAACTCTCAGGGCTGTTTTTCGTACACGCGGACGTAATCTATCAAATATTGGGCCGGAAAAACGGTCTGTGGGCTGACCATGCCGCCGAGCGTGCCTCCGACCGCCAGGTTGATGATGAAGAAAAAGGGTTGGTCAAAAACCCAGGGGCGACTGCCAACATCTTCGCGGGTGACGGTATGGTAGGAAACCTCGTCATAAAACCAGGTAATCTGATTTTCATCCCATTCGATAGCGAAAGTGTGAAAATCGTCGGCAATGTGATAGTCTTGCCGGTTCCATTTGCTCACGCCGAGCGCACCAGAGTAGCCAGGGCCATGCAGCGTACCAAGAATCAGGTCGGGTTCTTTGCCAAGATATTCCATGATGTCAATTTCGCCGCAATCGGGCCAGCCAACCTGAGGGAAGTTCGAGCCAAGCATCCAAAACGCAGGCCAAAAGCCTTTCCCCTCCGGCACTTTGAGACGGGCCTCGAGACGCCCATACTGGAACTCGCGCAGTCCCTGGCTCTTAAGACGGGCAGATGTGTAGTAAGAGCCTTCGTATTTTTCCTGACGGGCTTCAATGATCAGATAGCCATCTTTGAGATACGCATTTTCAGGGCGGTCGGTGTAGTATTGCATTTCGCCGTTGCCCCAGCCATGACCACCGATGTCGTACGTCCAGTTAGAACGATCAATTGCTTTGCCATCGAATTCATCATGCCAGACGAGTTTCCAGCCGGGGCGTTCCGGCGCAGGGGAAGATACAGTGCTACACGCAAAAACGTTCATCAGCAACGCGGCGCTCAACAGAAGTAAGACGAGGCGGCGAAACATAGGCATTATCCTTTCACAGCGCCTGCGGTCAGACCGGAGACGATGTAGCGCTGCAAGAAGAGGAATAAAATCAGCATAGGCAGGGTGAGGAGAAGAACGGCCGCGGCCAGAGTGGGCCAGTTGCTGCCATAAACACCCTGAAAGACAATCAGGCCGCGCGTAATGGGATAATAATCTTTGTTGGTCAGGTAGATGGTGGGCGCAATCACTTCGTTCCAGATGCCGATGGCGTGCATGACGATGACAGTGGCAATGGCAGGTCGAATGAGCGGGATGACGATGCTCCAGACGAAGCGGAAATAACCACAGCCATCCAGCGCGGCGGCTTCATCCAATTCTTGAGGAATGGTTTTGATGTAATTCACAAGAATGACAATCCCTATCGGATTGACAATAAAGAGCAGAATGTAACCAATCGGGTTGTTGTATAGCCCCAGGTTAAGAATCAGTTGAAACTGCGGGATGAGGGCCGGTGGCAGGAAGAGGGCAATCACGAAGAGCGTCAACACTGCGCCAGAATACTTGATGTAACCACGCGCAATGGGAAAAGCCACAAAAATAGCGGTGATGATGTAAATGGTGGTAGCCGCAAAGGTATAAATGACCGAATTAAGCAGATACTTGGGGAAATTGGCTTTGTTCCAGGCTTCTACAAAGTTCTCAAAACGCAGTTCAGTTGCCAGGGAGGTTGCGTCCTTCATAAAGGACGGCATCGTCTTGAGGGAAGTATTGACCAGCATGAAAAGCGGCCCAATGTACAACAGGGCGAAGAAAATCATCACCAGGTAAGAACCAATCACTCCCCAGGGAATGCGGGCGGCGCGATAATAAACCGGGCTGGAGGCGTTTTTCGCGTTCATCCTAAAATCCTCGTTTCTCTGCGCTGCAGATAGTATTGAACGGTCATGCCAATGACCAACACCAACAGGAAGAGGATGATGGATGCGGCAGCGGCATAACCCTGTCGAAAGCTACTGGTCACGCTGCCGGAGGTCTGTCCAAACCCGGTGGCGTAAATCAGGTAGCCTAGAACCTGCGTGCCGTTACGATACCCCACCAGCACCAGAAAGAGTTGCCAGGCCTGCAAACTACCAATGACATTGAGTAGAAGATTGGTGTTGACGCTGGGAGTGAGCAACGGCCAGGTAACATTGGCAAACAGTTGCAATGGGTTGGCGCCATCGATACGGGCGGCTTCGTAAAGTTCGGCAGGGATGGTCTGAAGCCCTGCCAGGAAAATCATCATAGTAATGCCCATATTGGCCCAAATCTGGATGAAGATGACCCACGCAAAAGCCTGTTCGGGTGGACCACCTAAAAATTCGGAGCGCAACCCCAACCATGAGAGCAGTTTGGCGGCGGGGCCTCCTAACGGATACAAAAACAGAGACCACATCAGACCTTGAATCACCACGCCCAGGATGACTGGCATAAAGTAGATGGTGCGGAAGATGTTTGAGCCTTTCAGATTTTGGTTCACAATCAGGGCCACGAACAATCCGAGACCAAACTGGATGAAGGTGACGGCCACCGAGAAAACGAGAGTGCGTTTAAGCGCCTCCAGGTTGTCAATTGAGGCGCGCCCCATGAAAAGAAATTCACGGTAGTTGTCAAAGCCAATCCAATGCACGGGCGCGCCTTTGATGCCAGTCGCATCCGTAAAGGAATAGAAAGCAGTTGCAATGGATGGCCCGAGGGCAATCAAAAAGTAGAACAGCAAACCCGGCAAAAGCAGAATATAGGGGGTCCATTTCGACCGGCCTCGTCCAAAGTGGTAGGACATGGAAGCACCCGTTCCTTTCCGTGAAAAATTCTGGGCTTCCCACGCCGCGTGAGAAGCCCAGAAGAGAGAGTGGCTACTTGTTGACGGCGTCCAGCCCGGCCTGCAAGTCTGCCTGCACTTTATCAGCCAGTACTTGCGGGTCGTCATCGGTGCCAAAGGGCTTGAAGTACGAAGCCCAGGGGTTGGCAAATTGCCCAGCGCCTTTGGGCGCAACCCAGTATTGTTCATAGCCTACGCGGAAGTTAGCGAGATAGGGAGCGACTTCCGTGCCAATCTTGGTGTTAAGTTTGGCAGTTGGCTGGGTGGGGATGAAACCAACGGCATCCACAAAAGCCTGGTAATTGGCCGGGTCAGAGAATTCAGCCAGGTAAAGCAGGGCGGCTTCTTTGTTGGGGGTATTGGCGGCAATGGCCCAGCCCTGGTCGTATTTGCCGAACAGATATTTGTTATCATCCGCATTGTCAGAGCCAGGGAAGGGGATGTAACCCCACTCAAAACCAGGATTGGCGGCTTCAATCGCGGCGGCATACCAGGTTCCGCCGGGGAACATGGCAACCGCGCCAGATGCAAAGCGGCCAGGGGCGGCATCGCCTGCAATTCCGCTCGCGCCTTCTTCCATCATGTCGCGGGCGTACACTTGCATCTTCTTCCACATCTCCAGCGATTTTTCATCGTTCCACTTGATTTTGCCCGTCCACAGACCTTCCACCAGGGCGGCCTGGTCGGGGTAGATGGAGCCGAGCAAACCATACGCGCCGACGAAGATGGGCCAGCCGTCTTTGCCACCGGCGGTCATGCAGGGGATGTTCGCGGCTTTGAAGGTTTCGCAAGCCGCAACCAGTTCTGACCAGGTGGTAGGAACCTTGACGTTGTTGGCAGTAAACAGGTCTTTGTTGTAGTAAATGCCGCTATAAGAAACGCGCCCCAGGTTGACGGCATACACTTTGCCATTGTACGAACCAGCGTCCTGTAGGGCAGATTCATCGTAATATTTCAAGAAATCCTGCCCGGTCAAATCCATCAGCAAGCCAGCTTCAATCAATTGTTGCCAGTTGGGTGGGTCCACCTGCTTCATGTAAGGCTGAGCAGCGTTGGAAAAGCCGAAGATATCGAGAACGTCAATATCATTCGCTGAAAGGCGGGTTTGCGAAACGGTGCTAAGGTCATTCGCATTCACCACAGACATATCTACGACGATGTTGGAGTGCTTTTCCTGGAATTTTTTGTTGAACTCTTCCATGAAAGCGACCATTGGCGGGTTCTGGTGAACCAAGACGCGCAGGGTCACTTTTTCGGCAGGCTGCGCCGGGGCCGTATCGCCGCTGCTGGCAGTTGGCGCGGCTGGAGAGCCGCAGGCAGCCAGCAGGGTGGCAAGCAACACCAGCAGGCTCAGAAGGGAAAACATTTTCTTGGACATGGGGGGTCTCCTTTGAAACAGGAATTGTGAGTTGGCGCTGTAAACAGCAAGGATGTTCCTGTTTCATATTCTATGAAACTCATTGCCCCCGGTCTTGGAGAAAAGCGCGAAACGATTGGAGAAAAGAGAGAAAAGGCAAAAGAACGGATAAAACGGATGAGCGAGCCTCCAGAGAAAGCAAAAATCTAGCAAGAAGATTGCAACGGTTTAACCCGACTGATGACGAAAAGATTCGGGAGCCAGGCCGGTTTCGCGGTGGAAAATGCGGGTAAAGTAGCCGCTGTCAGAAAATCCTACATCCAGGGCTATCTCCGAAACAGTGCGCTGAGTGTTCTTGAGCAGAATTTTAGCCTGATGAATGCGGTAGCGTTGCAGATACTTAATGGGAGTGGTACCAAGTTCCTGACGAAAGCAAAAAGTGAGATAATCTTCAGCAATGTTGATGTGGCGGGCAATGTCGGCGCGGGTAATGGGCTGGGTGTAGGTTTGGTGAATGTAGAGCATCGCCTGCCGCACTAGCCGCTGCGCATCCAGGCTCAGACGGCGTTTCCGCTCCAGCGCCGCGCGAATGTGCGCTATGGTCTCCTCCATGCCAAACAATCCCTTGTGCAATACAACAGCCACGCCCTCGTTGAGGCGTTTCAGGTCGTTTTCGTCTAAATCTCTGCCAGTAACGACGATGACAGGGATGTTCTGCGTCCAGGTGGCTTCACGCATGGCTTGCAAAACGGCAAAACCATCCATCTCCGGCATTTGCAGGTCAAGCAAAACCAGGTCTATCTTCTCTTTGAGCAAAATCTTCAGCGCTTCGTGACCGTTTTGGGCAACCAGCACGCGATTGGATACGCTGTGCAGCCGGAGAATGCGGGCGTGCATTTCCAACGTATTCACATCATCATCTACGACTAAAAAGGTACGCACGCTTTGGGAGGGCAATTCATTCAAAGAGAGATTTTCATCTAAAGCGCGCAACAAAGATTCGGGGGAGATGGGCTTTATAAGGTAATCCAGGCTGAGAAGGGATTCTCCCTGCGTGGATGCGCTATGAAAGAGGATGGGAATATTTTGGACAGAAGGCAGGCTCTTAATCATCTGCATCGCGCGCCAGGCCAGGCCTGATTCGCCTTCTACATCCAGCACGATAGCCTGGGGTGGAGAAACGGCCAGGAGCGATTGCCACTCAGCAGGGTTCGCCAATGGAGCCATCAGAAGGCGCACCCCCTCTTGGAGCAGTCGCTCTTTAAGTTGCTGGCGGTCGAACGGCAAATGAAACAAGAACAAAACGGTCTGTTCGGCGGGCGAAGGAGTAGAGTATGCTTGCCCTGAGGCTGGAGCAACCTCAGGCAAGGTAAACCAAAAACGGGCGCCTTCTCCTGGCAGGCCGCTGGATGAGACCCCCACATGTCCGCCGTGCATTTCTATAAGGGTTTTGCAAATGGCAAGCCCCAAGCCGAGACCCGGATACCCCTGAGAAACGCTGCGTTCCGAGCGGTTAAAAGCCTCAAAAATGCGCTCTTGTTCTTCTGGTGGAATACCCAAGCCAGTATCACTGACCTCGACACGCGCCTGACCATTTTCCCTGAAGAGAGAGATGCGCACTTCACCCCGCCCAGTGAATTTGACCGCATTGCTCACCAGATTGAGCGCGGCTTGCCGCAAGCGAGTGCGGTCGCCCCATACCCATATTGGTTCATCAGGAAAGGCAACCCACCATCCCAATCCTTTGTCCTGCGCCAGTTGCGCGCCGCTTTCGGCTACCAACCGCAAGGTTTCGACCAGGTCGATTGTCTCATATTGCAAACGTAACTGCCCGGCGCTACTGGAAGCCAGGTCAATCACATCGTTAATTAATCCACCGAGGTGTTGAGCATAAACGTGGACTCGCTCAATGTCGCGGCGAACATGGTCAGACAGAGATGGGTTTTGCTCTTCGCCTTCTTCCAAAATCAGGCCGGTTAGCCCGACAATGAGATTGAGCGGGGTACGCAGTTCATGGCTGATGGTAGAAAGGAAGCGGCTTTTAAGGCGATTGGCTTCTTCGGCGGCGCGACGAGCCTCAGTGGCCTGCCGATAGAGGCGCGCTGTATTCAGAGCGCTGCCGAGCTGCTGAACGATGGCGCCATGCAAGTCAAGATGCGCGGTATCCAAAGCCATGAAACCAATCTGACCTGTCTGGTCTGTGAGGGGGATGAGCGCGAGCGAGAAAGCCCGGTCAGGAGAGAAGAGCCCCTGGGGATGAAAATGCTGGCTGCGAAGACGGCGCAAAGGCTGTTGCGGGTCAAGAGCATCACGCAAGACAATCCAGGCGAACCGGTCATTATTTTCTGGCTCAAACAGGCCCACGAACGCGGTTTGGATGCCAAACTCAGGCAGATGGCGAGCCAGCACATCATACACGCCGGTTTCATCTAAAACAGTGAGAAGGCGGGCCGTCAGCAGGCTCAAACGGCTAAAAGCCCATCGCTCATCCAGCATGTATTGGCGGTGTCTACGATGCATACGCGCGCTGATGGTCAGCCGGGCTTTTTCCAATAACGTTTGGGCCAGGTCCGGGCGCGTGCTCCAGGCCAGGCTTTTGGGCAGTACAGAAAGCGCCTCCTGCCAGACATGCGCATCATCGCCAGTGCGAGAGACGCGCGCAAGAATATCGGTGAGCGCGCTCTGAAAGTAGGATGCGTCATTTTCGGCCAGGCTACGCTCAAAAGTTTGCGCCAGGGTGCGGCTCAGGGCAAAAATTTCGGTCTCTTCCAGGTCGTAGATTTGTTGGCGGACATAGTCGCCAATTTCTTCGCCCAAAGAGGTGCTTTTTGATGGTAGGTGGGCGTTATTTAGCAAAGAAGCCACGCCACATCCACAGGATTGTCGCACAACTAACTGCGTATCTACTTCCTGGATGTCGGGCAAGGCAGAGCCTTGCGTCAAATGCCGCCAGAGTTCCTGCACGGCACGATAGCCCATATCGAAGAGTGGAACATGAATACTGGTGAGCCCCGGCTGTTGTACTGCGCCTTCGAGACGATTATCAAAACCGATGACTGCTACGTCTTCAGGGATGCGTCGTTCGGCCTGATGGAGCGCATCCATCGCTCCAATGGCAGATTCATCATTACTGGCAATAATTGCATCGAACTCTATGCCGTTTTGCAACAATTGGGAGATGGCGGCAAATCCCCCATCGTATACATGACGACCATACAAGACCCGGCGGGGGTCTTGTTCTAAACCGAATTGGCGACAAGCAGATTGAAAAGCCTGCAAGCGTTTCCCCGAATCGCCGGTCAGGTCATCGGCAGAACCAGCAATAAAAGTGAGTTTGCGGCGTCCATGCCTGGCCAGATGAGCAACAGCCTGGGAAATGCCAACTGCGTTGTTGGCAGCAATGGTCGGCCCTACCTCTCCAGAGCCAATAAACAAAACGGGAAAGCCCGATGCACGCAGTTCTTCAATATAAGCCGAGCGGGCCGGGGAGTGAAGGGGAATGGCAACAATCAGCCCCTGCACATTCCAGGGGCCAATTGGCACAAAATCATGTTCGGCAGAAGGAACAGGCCAGGCCGGGCGATAAGGGTCACTGGGGCTGGCCGAGGGGCCAATACCACAACCCAGCAAAAGATTGCAGTTTAGCGTTTGCGCGGCACGGCAAATTCCCCGAAAAATAGGCGCCAGGTAACTGAGGTTGGTAGCTGTTCGGTAAAACTGCCAGCCTGCCAAAACGCCAATAGTGGGGATGCGCACGTCAGAAGATGCAGATGCAAACATATGGACTTTCTTATTCGCGATTTTAAAATCTTGGATTTTGCAAGCATAGCACACACTGACGCAGTTTACCAATCACAACTTGCAAATTATGGCAGGCCCTTAAAATGTCGCAACTTCCAGGCGCGGAAACGTTCCCAGCCAAGATTGGACAACATCAGAGTCATGCCAAAGCCAATCAGAACACAGGTGATGAAGAAGAAAGCGATTTCTTCAATCGGCAAGATGCCAAAGAAGTTAATTCCGAGGGTCTGGTCTTTTGAGATGTTCCAGGTGGTGGCGGTGAGAGCGATGATGTCGGTGAGGGAAAGATACAAGCCAGGGACAAAGATAGCCCAGGAAACCAGTTTTCGATAATGCCAGAGAATATCTGCCCCAAACAGGAATTGCGGGATAATGGGCGGCAAAGCCCAAAAAAAGATGATGCCGAGGTAGTTCCACTCGTCTCCGGCAAAGAAGAATTGAAAGGTGAAGAAGAGCCAGGCAGCGATGAGTACGCCGCTAGACAAATAGACAAAGGAGCGGTTGGGACGGAAGGCTTCAGGGACGGGCAAAGATAGGCGTTTTGCCAGAAACCACCACCACAGGCCAACCAGAATGGTTTCTACCACAAAAAAGGTGTATTCTTCGATGGGAACGTAGCCGATGGTGATGCCGGTGATGAGTTCCGGGTTGTAGTACCAGACGCCGGTGGCAACTAGGTAGTTGTCCCATGGGGTGGTGTAGGTGAGCGCCAAAATGACGTGAACGAAAATGATGAGCGGGACTTTTTTTGCGTCAAAGCCAGGGGTAGGGCGTCCGGCGCGCAGGTCGAACCAGGTAATGACCAGGAAAATGAGAATGGGGATGCCGACGAACAGGAGGAGGAAGTTGAAGTAGGTCATTCGATTTTTGATTTTAGATTTTAGATTGGTGAGTGGCTCTTGCGGCGCGCCACGCGCAGGAAAACGCCAGGGCGGGGTTCGAGGGTGGCACCCATGCGAGGGAACAGATTGGACAACGGAGGAAGCGGAGAAGCGGAGGGGGAAACGGATTCTGACAACGGAGGAAGCGAAGAAGCGGAGAGGGAAACGGATTCTGACAACGGAGAAAGCGAAGAAGCGGAGGGGGAAACGGATTCTGACAACGGAGAAAGCGAAGAAGCGGAGGGGGAAACGGATTCTGACAACGGAGGAAGCGGAGAAGCGGAGGGGGAAACAGATTCTGACAACGGAGGAAGCGGAGAAGCGGAGGGGGAAACGGATTCTGACAACGGAGGAAGCGGAGAAGCGGAGGGGGAAACGGATTCTGACAACGGAGAAAACGGAAAAACGGAGGGGGAAACAGGTTTTTGAAGCGGAAAAGCGGATGAAATGGTGGTGAACTCGAAAGTTTCGAGCAGGAAACGCAGAACAATGCGGGCTTCCATTTGACCAAAGGCCGCCCCAATGCAGGCGCGCGGGCCGCCGCCAAAGGGAATGTAAGCCATAGGGGGAGTCTGGCGGCCATGCGCAAAGCGAGCCGGGCAGAAAGAATTGGGGTCTTCCCAAATCTGCGGGTCACGGTGGGTCAGATAAATGGAGTAGAACATGCGCGCTCCAGCGGGGATGACCTGTCCTTCTTCAAAGGTTACGTCTTGGGTCACGATGCGATTCCCAATGTGAATGGGGGGGTACAGGCGGAGGGTTTCTTTGATGACCTGGTCGAGCAGGGGCGGGGTTTTGTCGGGCGGGGTTTCGACCAGTTGGCGCTGGAGGTGGGCATATGTTTCAGGGTGTTGCCCAAGCATGGCAAAGACCCAGGCCAAAAGCGCAGTGGATGTATCGTGACCGGCTATGAGCATAGTGAGCATTTGGTCGCGGATGATGTGGTCGGAAAGGCCAGCGTCGATCAGATGCTGAAGCAAGTCACCATAGATTGGTAACTGGTGATTGGCGATTGCGGCGCGGCGCTCTGCGATGATTTGATAGAGGTAAGCATCGAGAACCTGGAGATGTTTTTTGTAGCCAGGACGGGGAATTTGGCGCCATAAAATCCATGCGCCGGGAGAAATGTAGTCAATGGCTTTCAGGATGGGCGTCCAAATTTTGGGTAAATCGTCCCAGGCATCGCGGCTGAAGAGGGCCTGAATGATGATGAGTAGAGCAATTTTGCGGCCTTCGACGAGCATATCCACGACCTGCCCATCCTGCCAGGTGGCGCTGACGCGGCGGGCTTGTTCGCGCATCATTTCGGCATAGCCGGGCAATTTGCCGGGATGCAGGGATGGCTCCATCAGTCCCCGGTAGTGGTCATGTTCCGCGCCGTCGGTGACAAGCACGCCCCGGTCGAGCAGGTCGGTGACGGGGTCGTGGTTGCGCCACAGGAATTTGTGGCGCTCGGTGACAAGCACTTTGCGAACATTCTCAGGGCCAAAGACGATGTAGGGATTAAAGAACGGCAGGGGAATCTGAAAAAAGCGCCCAACCCGTTCTGCCATGACGCGCAGCGGGCCAAGCAGGGATTTTTCTTGTAGAAAGGCCTTCAGGACTTCGCGTCCGGTTTGAGGGTCGGCGCCGGGGTTTTTCATGGGGTCGTATTGATTGACGGATTGAAAGACTGTTTGGAGAGGGAATAAGCGTTGAGCGTCCGTTCCCTGGCTTTTTCGCGGTCCACAATCGGTTGGGAGGGATAGCCAGGTACGCGAATGCGCTTTTCCCAGGGCGCGTGAATGACATCGGAGGGCAAATGAGCCAGTTCAGGCACCCACTTGCGAATGTAGTTGCCGTTGGGGTCGAATTTCTGGCTTTGCAGGACGGGGTTGAAAATGCGGAAGTACGGCGCGGCGTCAGTTCCAGTCCCCGCCGTCCATTGCCAGCCGCCGTTATTAGCGGCAGGGTCGCCATCGAGCAGGTTGTCCATGAACCAGCGTTCACCCCACTGCCAGTTTATCAGCAAATCCTTCACAAGGAAAGAAGCAACAATCATGCGGGCGCGGTTGTGCATCCAGCCGGTGACGCGCAATTGGCGCATGGCGGCATCTACGACCGGAACGCCGGTTCGGCCTTCTTTCCAGGCTTCAAATTCGGCTTTGTCATTGCGCCAGGGGATGTTAGCTAGGGCCGGATTGAAAGCAGTTTTGCTCACATGGGGAAAATGGTAGAGAATAGCAATGTAAAACTCGCGCCAGATGAGTTCATTGAGCCAGGTAGTCGCGCCCTCGCTCCCGTCCCCTCTCCCGGCAGGAGAGGGGAGTTGCTGAATGGCAGCCGCGGCGGCCTGACGCATGGAAATCATGCCAAAGCGGATGTAAGGCGAGAGAGCAGATGTGCCTTCCAGGTCAAGCCGGTTGCGGGTTTCGTGGTAATTGGCAATGGATGATTGGGTGAATTGGTACAGGCGGCGAAGGGCTTCTTTTTCGCCTGGGGGAAAATGGACAACGGAACGAAACAGAGAAGCGGATGACGGAACGGAGTGAATTGAAGAAGCAGATTCAGAAGCGGAGCGTTCAAACGGATAATCGGATAGGCCAGCGGAAGCGGGCAGGGTGACGGGAGGAAAATGTTCCGGCGCGGGGAGCGGGGCAAGGCTGGCGGGCAGAAGGGCTTTCCAGGCTTTGCTAAAGGGCGTGAAGACGGTGTAGGGACTACCATCCGGCTTGAGAACGGAGGCGGGATGATGGACGGTTTGCCCCTGAATGAGAATCAGCGGCAGAGATTGGGATAGCCGCTCGTCGCGGACACGGGCGTAGGGAGTGTAATCTTCTTCGGCGTAGATGGCCTGCGCGCCGGTTTCGATAATCAGATTGAGCAGTTCAATTTCCGGCTTGCCGCGCCGAATGACCAGCCCGGAGCCGCGTCTCTGAAGTTCGGTATCCAGTTCTGCCAACCCGTTCAACAAGAACTGCTGGCGGCGGGCAGGGGTTCGTTCGAGCAGATGCGGGTCGAGGATAAAAACGGGAATAACCGGCCCAATCTTGAGCGCTTCCTGCAGGGCCGGGTTATCAGAGAGGCGAAGGTCGCGGCGAATCCACCAGATGGAGAGCATAGGAGTGAAGAATGAAGAATGATGAATCAAGAAATGTCCAGGAGGCCGGTTTTGTCTTCTTTGAGGGCGGTCAGTATCTTTTCTGCCAGCCCCTGCGGGCTGAGGGCATGTTTGGGCATGGAGAAGGGCACTTTTTTCCAAAAGGGCGTATCCACCGCGCCGGGGCGGACGACCAGGATGGGCAGGCGGGTTTCTTTGCGCAAGACTTCGGCGAAGGCTTCCAGCCCGGCTTTGGCGGCGGCATAAGCCGAAAGACCAGGCAGGCGCAGGCGCTCATGCACTGCGCCAATGAAGACCAGGCGGGCATCGGCTTTGAGATACGGCAGGCTGGCCTGGGAGGTCAGAAATGCGCCGGTCAGGTTGGCGGAGAGGATGCGGTTCCAGTCGGCGGGGGTCATTTCGGCGGTTTTGAGCAAGGCAATATCCCCGGCGGCATAGATGAACAGGTCGAAGGGCGCGCCCATTCCGGCGGCCATGCGCGCCGCGCCGCTGACCTGGGCGGGTTGGGTGACATCTGCAGCAATGACGTGCGGGGTCAGGGCTTTCATTTCGGCAGGATGGCGCGAGACGGCAACGACTGCGTGGCCGGAGGCAGCGAGCGTTTGGGTCAGGGCCTGGCCGATTCCACCAGCGGCGCCCCAGAGGAGAGTTGAGGGCATGGAGACTCCAGTTATCAGTGAGCAGTTATCGGATGTTCGAGGGAGAGCGCGAGCAGGGCTTCGTCTTTGGCTTTGGCTTCGAGCATCAGGTCGAAGTCACCAAATTGGGACCAGCGCGCCAGCCAGTCGCGGAATTCGTCCGGGTTGGCATAGTCGGCATGATGACCGATGCGCGCGCCAGGAGCTTGCGAGGAAAAATGGACTTTGGGAGGGCCGTCTTCGGTTTTCCAGGTGGCGAAGACCCGTTGCAGCAGGTCTTCGAGCGCGCCGGGGCCGGGGTTGGCGGCGTAGTGCAGGTTGTCGAACACGACTGGCAGGCCGGTACGCTCCGAAACCCAAAGCGCATCCGCCGGAGCGTAGGAACGCTCATCGTTTTCAATGACCAGGCGGCAGCGCAGCGAATCGCCCAGGGTGGCCGCCGTCTCAACAAAACGGGAGAGGGCGGCGGGTTTGTCGCCATACGTTCCGCCCAGGTGGATGATGATTTTGGAGGCGGTATCCATGCCGAGCGCATCGAGAAAAGCGGCAGAGCAGGCTATCTCTTCGATGGCGCGGCGGACAATTTCCGGGTCAGGCGAGTTCAAGACAGTGTACTGACCGGGATGAAAGGAAAGGCGCATGTCGTTCCAACGCGCAAAGGCCCCGATTTCGTCCAAATCATCCCGAAATTCGTTTCTCCAATCGAGCGTGTTGACCGGGTGTGATGCAAACGGAATGACGCTCGAACCAATCCGAAAGAGCAGCCAGCCATGCGCCAGGTTGTGCCGCAGGATTTCGCGCAGGTCGGCCAGGTTTTGACGGGTGAGTACGCGTAGTTTTTCGGGCGTGGCAGCGCGCAGAATGGTTTCGTGATTGGTGGTACGGCCAATCAGCCGCGAAACGCAAGGATAGCCTATCCGCATGTCAATTTCCGCTCTCGCCCAGAGCATGGACAACAGGCGGCTGTCCATTGATTTCCAGAGTCAGCCTGCCATTGCGACCGAGATGGAGTTTGCCGCTATTGCCTGCGTTGTCAGACAGGTTCAGGAAACCATGTGCGCGGATTTGGGTACGTCGAAACAGGGAAAGCGCCAATTCGCTGGTGATGACGCCAGTCAGGGAGGCCTGGTAGCCGCCACAGGTGAAATGGAAGTGCGAAGGGGCCGGCATGCCCAAGCCGTGCAGGCCAATGGTCGTGCCGGTGATTTCCTCGCGCCCACTGAACACCGAGCTGCTATCTGGCGCAAGAGCGCGATAAGCGATGAGATAATGCGGGGAGGCCGATTCGAGCCTGACCCACACATCCCAGCCAGTGGCCGGGTCCGATTCAATCAGTTCCTCACCAGGACGATTAAAACGCGGCTGATAATAGGCCGGGCCATACGAAACCGAAGCCGCTATTGCGTAACGCGCAACCTGCCCCAACGCGGCGGAGGAGTTCCCCGCCGCAAGCATTCCAACTACTGGAAGCAGCAGGCGGGTCTTGTGCATTCGGCGCGCAATGTAGCCGAGCAAGGTAATACCCTGGGAAGGCAATTCATAACGGGTCGTGGAGGTCTCGGCCATAGCGGGTCTCGCGTTATTCGAGCAGTTCCGGCAGTGTCGGCTCGCCAATCTGATTCGGAAACAATTTATGCAGAACGGTCAATACTTTGAAGGCAAAATTCTGGTCAAACGTATAAAATCCCTCGTACATGCGCGGCTCGCCGGGCAGGCGGTCAACGGGGTTAATTTCCTCGGCTAACAGCGTCATGTGGATTCCCGGCCCGTAGGCAATCACAAACCAGTAATGCTCCAGGGGAGTTCCCGTTGTGTCAACAGCAACCAGACGCGCAAACTCCGGCAAGGGCGCATCTGGCACGCCATAGAGCCACAGGCCGGTCGAAGCCTGGGCAACACGAGCGTAACGCTCGGCCTGGTCGGCTACCCGCGAGAAATATTGAAAAGAAACATAAGTATCTGAAATACCCGGGCTGGCCATAATGGCATCTTCAATCAAGTGACTGATTTCAGTCATGCCCTGTACGGTGAAAATATAGCGGAAATTGACCCGCTGCAAATCGTCGCGCGTAGCGCTTTTAAGAAAAGCCTCGCTGCGGGGCGGAAAGAGCGGCATAAGTTTGCCAAAGAAGTTGTGTAGAATGTCATTTTTCATGATTGATTCTCCTGTTTACCTGTTTTCACTCACCAATCTCGCCACCCGCATTGGACCCATCGTAACCCCGGCGGTGGACTGACCAGGGAAAATGCTATCGCCAACCAGCCACAAATTTGAAAATCCGCTCTGCGGGCCGCGCGCGGCAAAGAGCGAAGTCTGCGGAAAGCCGCCAACCATGCCCAACGGGCGACGGGTGTAAAACTCGTAAGTCTGCGGCGCGCCGGGCAGGACCAGTTCGGCAGCGGCGCGAAAGCCCGGTAGAGCGCGCTCGGCGGCGGTCAGAACCTTTTCGGCATAGCGCGCCTTGCGCTCTTCGTAAGCGGCTTCGTCCAGCCCCTGCCAATCGGCAATCCGCGTGTGAGTAGAGAGAATGACCGAGCGCATGCCCGCTGGAGCGCGAGAGAGGTCATCGAGCGGCGAGAGCGAGATGAAAACCGAATTGCCCTCGCCGAGCGGCTTTTCTAAATCCGCAATCACCTGATGGTGGGTGATGGACGTGGAGATTTTCTCGGCTCGAACCCCGGCGTGGACGACGAAAGCGCCCCACATCCAGGGCCGGGAGCGGGTTTCCCGCCGCAGCCTGTCTGGCGCGGCTTCGCCGAGCAGGGTTTCCAACGCCCAGGGGGTCAGGTTAGCGAGGAAGACATCGGCATCGAAGCGCATTTCTTTGGCTGTAATCGCCGCCCGCGCCCGCCTGTTGACCGTTTCGAGGCGCGTCACCCGCTGACGGTATTTCACCTCGCCGCCGTTGGCTTTTATCCATGAGACGAGCGTCTCAGCAATCGCGCCCATGCCGCCCTGAACATGCATCACGCCCCGGCGGGGCAAATCCAGCACGGATGAGCCGTAGAGCGCATCAACGTGATTGCTGATGGCCTGAGCCGAAATAAGCAGGTTGCCATCCACAAAGGCTTTGAAAGCCGGGGTGGTTTCGCGCGGCAACAAATGACGTACTTTGCGAAAAATGTAAGGCACCGCGCTGAATGTCTGCGGGCGCAGGGCCAGCGGCAAACGGGCGGCTTCCGCAACGGTAGCAGGCGGCCAGGGAAAGTCACGAGTGGAAATATCCCAGGCGACTTTGGCGAGTTGTTCCTGCTTTTGCCAGAATTGCGCCGAAAAGGGGAATTTGGTAAGGTACTCTTCACGCCAGCGGCGCGGGTCCACCCACTGATAAACAGATTGATTGGGCAGGTGCGTCACCCAGGCCGCATCGGTGATGGGCGTTACCGGCCATTCCAGGCCGAGGATATTCGCAAGGCGGGCGTGCGGCCCGGAAGAGTCAAATCCACCGGCCAGAGTCGCGCCCGCGTCGAAACGATATCCTTTGTGAAAGAACGTTCCAGCGCAGCCACCAGGGTAGGTTCCGGCTTCCAACACCGTTACCTGCCAGCCGCGCTTGAGCAGGAGCGCAGCGGCGGTGAGTCCGCCAATCCCAGCGCCAATGACCAGGACGCGCATGGCATAACCAATTAATGACCCGCCGAAGCGGTGGCCGCCGCGCTGCGAGCGCGAATCTCGACCGCGATGGGATGACCATAGATGACGCGCCAGACGTATACGCTTAAGAACGCCAGCAGCAGTCCGCCGAATAAGCCCGGCGCCCAGGTTCCCAGGCCACCCAACAGCGCGCCGCCCAGGGTTGGAGCAATGACGCGCGTCAGACTCTCAATAGCAGCAGCCAGACCGAGAATGCCACCAATTTCCTGAGGCTGCACGGCTTTGGTGAGGGTACTGGAGAGAACGGTGTTCAGAATTCCACCCGAAATGGCGGTAGGCGTCAGAATGACTATCAGCCAGAAAACCGATGGGACAAACGCCCAGCCCAGCAAGGATAGCGACATCATCACAACCGCAATTGCAATCAAAACGTCTTCGCGGAAGCGTTGAGTCAGGCGGCCAATGAGGGAGGCCTGCACGAATACTGAGAGAACGCCAACGTAGGTCAGCACCAGACCAGTATCGCGTGCTTCGAGTTGGAATTTTTTGAGGGCGTAGAGAGCGAAGATGGTCTGGAAAATGGCGAAGGCCAGTCCAAAGAAAAACCGGGTGATGAGCAGCGAACCGGTAAACGGACGCTGCAAAGCCTGCAAGAGCGCGTCCAACGTCACAGGCGGCCGTTTTTGGGGCATGGCGGCGCGTTTTTCAGGGGTGAGCGATTCGGGCAACCAGAATGCAACCAGAAGGAGGTTGATGAAAGCCAACCCGGCGGCAACGAAGGCTGGAGCAGCGTATCCCCACTGACTGAGGAAGCCGCCCGTGACCGGGCCGATGATGAATCCCAGCCCAAAAGCCGCCCCAACCAGCCCCAGGCCTTTCGAGCGGTTCTTTTCATCGGTCACATCGGCAATATAAGCCTGCGCCACGCTCAAATTGCCGCCAGTGAAGCCATCCAGAATGCGGCTGGCAAAGAGCATCCACAAGGCTTTGGCAAAACCAAGCAATAGAAAGCCCAGAAACGTGCCAAAAATGCTGATAAGCAGGATAGGACGCCGCCCAAAACGGTCAGAGAGACGTCCCAGCAACGGCGCGCCGATGAACTGCATGGCGGCATAGGAGGCTACCAGCAGGCCAGTGACCAGTTCATTGGAGCCAAAGGTATCGGCATAATAAGGCAGCAGAGGCAAAATCAGGCTGAAGCCGAGCAAGTCAATGAAAACAATCAGAAAGACAGAGAAGAGTTGTTTGTTCATAGCAGCAAAGTCGGCTTTGATTATGTAGTTGGAATATTTACAAAGACGCTATCATTTTCGAGCGTCACCTGAAAGGTTTCGATGGGGGTTGGTTTTTTGCCCATCGTCATCAGGCGGCGCGACCAGTTGGGGAGCTTGGCCCCTGCAAAGCTGGTCACCCAATCCAGATTTTCGCCGGTGCACATATCAAACCTGCTCCCATGAAAAGGACAGGTGATAACGTTCCCTTCGACTTTTCCGTTGGCGATGGGCAGCCCCAGGTGTGGGCAGTGATTGGCAACCGCGCAAAACCCGTTTTCAGTGCGGTTGATAACGAGCGCAATCCCGCCCGCGCGCACAACGCGCGGTTTGCCAATCTGGAATTCGGTGACTTTTCCAAGGTTGATTTTAGTCATGGCAGTTTACTCCAGGGTTGATTGAATCCAGTGAACAATGAGACTGCCTGGTTCGCCCAGGTGCTGTCGCAGCGCATTGGCGTAATGCGAAAGATAAACTGATACAGAATCAGCCGGTTGGTTATGACTCTTAAGCATGTGAACAAGCCATTCAATTTCGCTATCGAGATAGGTGATGTTACCGAGTTGCAGCGCAGCCGTTATGTTATTGCCCATGTAGCGGTTGGCAGTTTCAAGATAATCGGGCGGCATTTCACCAACCTGGTAATGCTGGTTCAGAGAGGCCTCGACCAGTGGACGCTTTAGCATAAAGACCCGCAACGCTTCGAAATATTCCTGCGAAAGGGCAGGGACGCTCGGAACATCGGGATAGTTTAGAAGAATGCGCTCGATGGTTTCAATAGATATATCCAATCGTTCGCCCAGGAAATGACCGGGAATGCTGCCCTGCAAAGCGGGGTGAACGTTGAAAATGCGCCCTCCATATACAACCCGCGCGCCTTGCGCCGAAAGTTGCAGGGCAGTCTGCCGGAGGGTTGCCGCGCTCACCAGATGATGAGCCGCCAGTAAGACCAAATCGGCATTGACGGCCGAAACAGTCTCTTGGAAACGGGAGATGGGAACATTGGCGCCCAAATAAATCACGTTCAATCCGCGCCGCCGCAGAAAAAGAGTGAGCATGAGGGCTGAAAAATTGTGCCACTCTTCGGGCGGGCAGCCAACCAGAATGGTCTGATTGCGCATGGGAGGGGGGGCAGCCGCCAGCAGAGCATCGAGCCGCCGCATCGCCAACCCAGAAGCGAAATGTTCCTGCTGCACCGAGGCGCGGCCTTCATACCAGAGCAATCCAAGTTCGGACATGCCACGCTGTAAGACATCCACGCAGACCGTTTCAACCGGGTACATGCTGAAGGCCTGGTTAAGAGCCTGCTCGGCGGCGGATTCATTGAAGTTTAGACACGCCGCCAGCCAATGAGAACGAATCGAATCGATATTCGTTTCCGGCGGCAAGAAGATGGGCTGCTGGAAAGACGGTGAACGAGTTGCCGGTTGAGACTGAGCATCCGCAAGTGGGTCGCGCCCCTGGGCCAGTTCCTCTTTCCACAGTTCAACTGCGCGTGAAATGCTCAAGCCTTCATTTTGACGAGCCATCAGCCACTTGACCGTTTCAATATCGTACTGTGAATACAGGCGATGACCACCCGGCGAACGCTGCGGAACAGGAAGTCCATAGCGGCGTTCCCAGGCGCGCAGAGTATCCGCCGCCAGGCCGGTCTCGCGCAAGACGACTTTGAGATTGAAGGCAGGTGCTTTACTGATGGGCATTGATTTACTCCGGGATTAATCTGTAGCCGCCACAGGCGCGCTGGACAGATTTTGCACAGATATTGTGCCCTTTTCCTTCAAAATCCGTTCGGTGGTCAGGCGCGCCGAAAGCAGGACAATCGGCAAGCCGGTGCCAGGATGCGTGGATGCGCCCGCGAAATACAGGTTTTTATATTTGGCATGACGATTTTGTGGGCGCAGGTAGCCCACCTGCCAGAAGTTGTGGCTGAGGCCAAAAGCAGCACCCTTTGCCAGATTGAATTGCTGTTTCCACTCTTTGGGGGTATAGACAATCTCGAACTTAATGTGCTGGCGAAGGTCGCTAATCCCCATCTCCTTTTCGAGACGGGCAAAGACCGTTTCGCGGGCGCGATGAACCATTGCGTCCCAGTCCTGCCGGGCGTTTTCATCGAGGTGGCCAACCGGCACCAGGACATAGAGCGTATCCTGCCCTTCGGGCGCGGCGGCGGGGTCGGTGCGCGCTGGAGCATGGATGTAAAAACTTGGTTCAGCGGGCAGGCTGTGGTCATCGAAAATCTGGTCAAAAGAGGCTTTGTAATCGCCCGCCAGAAAGACGTTGTGATGGGCAATCTGTTCGTATTGTTTATCCACGCCCCAGTAGAACATAATGGTCGAACAGGTGTAGAGCTTCTCGTCCAGTTTTTTGGCTTCGGCGCGGTCGGGCAGGAGTTGGTCGTAGATGTAGGGCAAATCGGCGTTGCCAACAAAGATGTCGGCGGTATAACGCGCTCCATCTGCGGTTTCCACAAAAAGAACCTGCGAGCCTTCGACTTTTATCGTCTTCACCGGCATATTGTAGATAAATTTAACGCCCAACTTTTCGGCGACCCTGGTCAGGGCTTCAATGGCCGCATACATACCGCCCATCGGATACCAGACGCCCTCGGCCAGTTCGGTGTATTGAAGCAAGGAATAGGTCGCGGGCGCGTCGTAGGGGCTGAGGCCCAGGTACATGTTCTGGAAAGTGAAAGCCGCCTTGAGCCGGTCATTCTTGAAGAAACGGCCCGTGTTGCGGTAGTGCTTATCGAGGGCTTTGAGTTGGAAAATCAGCGGCAGGTTGGTCAGGCTGAAATACTCGAAGATATTGAAGAAGTTGCGCCCCACGAACTTCTCCAGCGAAATCTTGTAATGCTTCGACCCTTCGGCAATGTAGCCCAGGAAGCCGGTAAAGGCAGTTTTATCCACTGCCTCGAGTTGGGTTTGCATTTTGCCAATATTAGAGGTCAATTCCAACTGCAGACCGTCATCGAAGTGGACTTTGTAGGTCGGGTCAATGCGGCGCAGGTCAAGGTGGTCGCTCATCCGCTCACCGAGCGCGGCAAAAGTCTCCTCCCATACTTCAGGCATGAGGAACAGGGTCGGGCCAATGTCGAAACGATGGCCGTCTTTCACAATCTGGTTGCAGCGTCCGCCAGGTTTGTCGTTCTTTTCCAGGACAGTTACGCTATAACCGTTCTTTGCCAGACGGGCGGCAGTGGCAATGCCGCCAATGCCAGCGCCAATCACAAGTGCAGTCGGTTTAGAAGCCATAAAACATTCTCCGTAGTCAAACAATCAGGGTCGAGTAGCAAATCTGATTATAGCCAATGTCGAAATTTTGTCAAGATATTCTCAAACTTTCCGTTGCAAAATCTTGACAAATCATTGAAAATCTGTACAATAAATACTATAAAGTTTAATGTTCAAGCGCCGTTTACGGAGGTACAGATGCAAGCACATTGGGAACGCACTCTGATTAATCTGGCAGGCAATATCCCGAATCCTTCTACGAATCGTCCTGTCTACTCGTACTGGGCTGGTGACGCGGCTCTCGAAAAAGCGTATGCCCTGTGCGGTGAAGTGGCCGCCCATCACAGCAAATCGTTCTACATGGCGAGCGGCCTGCTGCCAGAGGAAAAACGCTCCGCAGCGCGCGCCTTGTATGCATTTTGCCGCACGGTGGATGATATTGTGGACGAAGGCTCGATTGTGGGACGCGACGCGGAGTTGGACTACTGGCGCGGCGTGGCGCAGGGAATTTTGCACCCCCGGCCTGATGACCTGGTTGCCCAGGCCTGGGCCGATACGCGCTCGCGCTATCACATCCCCGCTCGATACGCGCTCCAGTTGATTGATGGCGTTGCGCGTGATGTGACTCAAACCCGCTACAAAAACTTTGATGACCTCGCCACCTATTGCTACGGCGTTGCTTCTACAGTTGGGCTGATGAGCATGTACATTGTCGGGTTCAAATCGAACGAAGCTCTGCCCTACGCTATCAAACTCGGCGTGGCCCTGCAATTAACGAACATTCTGCGCGACGTGGGCGAGGATTATCGCAGCGGACGCATTTATCTCCCCAAAGACGAACTGAAAACATTCGGAATCAGCGAAATTGACCTGGCGCGCGGCGTAGTGGACGAAAAATGGCGCGCTTTCATGAAGTTCCAGATTCAGCGCACCCGCGAACTGTACGCCGAATCGGAAAAAGGGATTAAGTTCCTTGAGCGTGACGGGCAACTTGCCATCGGCGCCGCGTCCACTTTCTACCAGGGCATTCTCGACGCCATCGAAGCCAATGACTATGATGTTTTTTCCAAACGAGCCAGTCTCTCTTCCTGGGGCAAGCTCAGCCGCATTCCGGGCTTGTGGCTGAAACTGGCAAGCCTCTAGGAAACATGGTACATCTCCTTCGCAAGCGGGACGGCCTGTTGGGCAGCAGGCCGTCCTCGCTTTTAACCAAAAAGACCCCGTCAAAGGGTCTTTTCACCCACCATCTCTGCCAGATATCTCAATCCGAGCGTATACGAGCGCCAGCCCAGACCGCTGATTTTCCCCCGGCAAACCGCCGAAAGGAGCGATTTGTGGCGGAACTCCTCACGGGCATACACATTCGAGAGATGGACCTCGACCACCGGCAGACCAATCGCTGCTATCGCATCACGCAGAGCAACCGAAGTGTGGGTGTAGCCGCCAGGGTTGAAAACCACCCCATCGGCCCAGTTCCGCGCCTCGTGCAGGGCATCAATCAGCGCGCCTTCGTAATTCGACTGGAAAGAGCGCACCTCCACGCCCAGTTCCTGCCCCAACGCCGCGCAGCGCGCGTTGATTTCGGCCAGCGTCAGAGTTCCATACACGCCCGGTTCGCGCGTTCCGAGCAGGTTCAGGTTCGGGCCATGCAAAACGAGAATGGCGGTCATTTGTCCTCCTCGAAGACCATCTCCAGGGTTTCGAGTTTAACTCCCACCTGCATCTGGCCAATTTCCTCGGGCAAAGCAAAGTGAACCACACCCAACTCACGCTTCTTATCATGCCGCATTGCGGCCATGAGCGCCTCGCGCGGCAACTCCGGCGGGATTTCGGTAGGCAGCCCCAGGCTTGAAAGCGTGGCGGCAATGCGGTTGGCAAGACCCTTTGAGCAAATCCACAACTTTTCGGCCAATCTGGCCTCAGCGACCATGCCCATCGCCACCGCCTCGCCATGCCGAATGGAGTAATTAGAGACTCTTTCAATGGCATGGCCGACGGTATGCCCAAAGTTCAAAGCCGCGCGAATCCCCTTTTCATACGGGTCAGCCTCAATAATTTGCACCTTAACCGACATGGCGCGCTGCACGACCTGCACCATGTCATCTTTTACCGCATCCAAACCGCCCGAACAGAGCGTAAACAAGGCCGGGTCGGCAATCACGCCATGCTTAACCACCTCCGCCAGGCCAGAGCGCAGTTCGACATCTTCCAGCGTGGAGAGCATGAACGGATTGGCGAACACCAACCGGGGCGGATGAAACGCGCCCACCAGGTTTTTGCCCTCAGGCAAGTCAAAACCGGTCTTTCCGCCCATCGAGGCATCCACCATTGCCAAAAGCGTGCTGGGCAGAGCCACCCAATTCATGCCACGCATAAAAGTCGCGGCGGCGAACCCGGCCAGGTCGCCCACCACGCCCCCACCCAAAGCCAGCACCGTGCTTTTTCGGTCCAGGCCCAACTCCAGGAACTTGCGCCACAGTTCCATGACGGTCACGATGGTCTTGTGTCCCTCTCCGGCAGGAATCGTAACCAATGCTGACGGAATCCCCGCGCGGCGCAGCAATTTCCCAATCCGCTCGGCATAGAGCGGCGCCACGTTTTCATCACTGACAATCGCCGCCGGGCCGTTCAAGCCGCGTTGTCGAAGCAAATCCCCCAGGCCATCGAAGCCGCCCGGCTGAACAATGACATCATACGGCTGTCCCATGCCGCGCACGCGGAAACGCCCCACCATCACCTGAATATGCCAGGCAATGTCTTCGGGCGTCAATCCATCGGTGGCAACGCGCAAATCGTAAGAGCGGTAGTGGTCTGAGCGTCGTTCCATCAGCCGGGCCAGTTTGCCAGGCAGGTCATCGGCCAGCAAAGGACGCTCATTCGAGTCCTGAGCAATGCGCGCCTGAAGCGTTTCAATCTCAGCAGTAAGCGAAACCACCACGCCCTTTGATTCAGCATGCGAGCGATTCTGGGCGCGCAACAACGCGCCGCCGCCCAAAGCAATCACGCGCGGCGGGCCTTTGGTCACGCGACGCAGCGCGGTGCTTTCAATATCCCGAAACCCCGATTCGCCCCATTCCGCCATAATTTGCGGAATGGTGTTCCCCGTAAACGCCACAATTTCGGCATCCAGGTCAATAAATTCCATGTCCAAATTGGCCGCCAAAACGCGGCCAACGCTGCTTTTGCCAGAGCCAGGAGGGCCATAAAGAAAGATGTGATTCATACCCTTGCCAACCGAGCGAGATATTGTGCGCATAAATTTATCACGTTTTCCGCCGGGTGTCATGCTTCCCACCAAATATGTTCGCAATTGTCCATCGGCAAATCGTCCAGGCGGGCGCGGCGCAGGGTTTCAAAGCGCGGCTTCATTTCAGCCAGCGAATCGCCGCCCAGTTTTTCAAGCAGCGCCTCGGCCAGCACAAACGCCACCATCGCTTCCAAAATTGGCACGGCGCGCGGCACGGGGCAAAAATCGGAGCGCTCATACTTCGTTGGCCCCTCCTGCCCGGTTGCCAGGTCTACCGTTGTTTGCGGGGTGAGCGTGGTGGCAATCGGCTTCATCGCCGCGCGAATCACAATCGGCTGGCCGTTGGAGATTCCGCCCTCGGTGCCGCCCGCGCGGTTGGTAGGGCGCATCAGGTGGTTAGTGTCAGGCGCCAGGTGAATCGCATCGTGGGCTTTTGTACCCGGCAAGCGCGTGTTCTCGAAAGCCTCCCCGATTTCGACGCCCTTCATGGCCTGCACGCTCATCACGGCCTGCGCCAGGCGGGCTTCGAGGCGCCTGTCCCATTGGGCGTAACTGCCCAGCCCAACTGGAACATTCAGCGCGACTATTTCCAGCACGCCGCCCAGGGTGTCTTTATTCTGGATGATTTGATGGATTCTCTCCCTCATGCGCTCTGCCGCTATAGAATCGGGACAGCGCACGTCAGAGTTTTCTGCCGCCTCGAACCGCGCTGAATACGGCATTCCGTTAAAGTTGGCTTCTATTTCGCCGATGGATTTGACATACCCGCCGACGACAATTCCAAACTGCCCGAGCAGGTGCTTGCAGATGGCTCCCGCCGCCACCCGCATCGTCGTCTCACGCGCCGAGGAGCGTTCCAGCGTGGGGCGCAGGTCGCGGTAGCCGTATTTGACCGCGCCCGTCAAATCGGCGTGACCAGGCCGGGGCGTAGTCAGCGGCGGGATGGGTTTGCCTTTCCATTTGACATGGTCGGCATTTTCAACCAGCAGCGCCAGCGGCGCGCCAGTCGTCTCTCCGCCCATCACCCCGCCCAAAATCTGGACGGTATCCTTTTCGATTTTCATGCGCCCGCCTGAGCCATAGCCCTGCTGACGGCGGGCCAGTTCACGGTTGATGATTTCGGCGGTCAGCGGCAACCCGGCGGGGATTCCATCGAGGATGGCGGTCAGCGCGGGGCCGTGAGATTCTCCAGCAGTAAGGAAGCGCAGCATGTCAGTCTCCAGTTATCAGTAATCAGTAATCAGTTATCAGTGAGCAGTGAACAGTGGTCAGTGGTCAGTGAACAGTAATCAGTGTTCGGCGGCCTGCCAGAGGGCGGCGCGCGGCGGCTGGCAGCCGGTCCAAATTTCAAAAGCCAGGGCGGCCTGTTCGATGAGCATTCCCAGGCCGGTGATGGCGGGTAAACCAGCGGCGCGGGCCTCGCGGACGAGGCGCGTCTCGCGGGGGTTATAGACCAGGTCGTAAACCGCCGCCCCAGCGGGCAGGGGAATATTTTCGGGCCAGGGGCAGGTTTCGATAGCGGGGGTCATGCCGAGGGGGGTGGTGTTTACAAGGATGAAGGATGAATCAGGAAGGATGAACGATGGAAGGTGAGAAAAATCAGTAGCGCGTATAGTGTGTTGCGTGAAAGAGGTGGCGAGTTGTTGGGCTTGCTCGATGCGGCGGGCGGCAATGATGACTCGCCAACCGGCGCGGCACAAGGCATAGACGACCGCCCGCGCCGAGCCGCCCGCGCCCAGGATAATTGCCGATTTTCGATGTTTGATTTTTGATATTTCCAAAAAACGAGTTAAGTCGGCCAAAAAGCCCGGCGCGTCGGTGTTATCGCCGATTAAGCGGCCGTTTCGCGCCGAAACCGTGTTCACCGCGCCGATGGCTTTGGCCGTTTCGGTCAGTTCATCCAGCAGCGAAAGCACGTTCTGCTTGTGCGGGATGGTGACGTTCAATCCGTGCATCTCCCCGGCGCGCAGGCGGGCAAGCAGGGCCTGCAGGCCAGAAATATCATCGGGTGGGATGGGAAACAGGGTATAAGAACCGCTCAAACCACAGGCAGCCAGCGCGGCGGCATGGATTTTGGGCGAGAGGGAATGGCCGAGGGGGTGGCCGATGAGGCCGAGGCGAAAATCAATAGTCATGGGCGGAGGTGGGCAATTCGATGCTCGATATTCGAGTATCGAATTATCGCAGAGTATCCAACACTTCAAAGAAGTTGGGGAACGTTTTGGACACGCAAGCCGGGTTTTCGATGGTGACGCCAGGGACGCGCAAGCCAATGAGGGAAAATGCCATCGCCATGCGGTGGTCGTTGTAGGTCTGAATGACCGCAGGCCTGAAATTCTGGCACGGATAAATCGTCATGCCGTCGAAATGTTCCTCCACCTGAACGCCCAGTCGGGTCAATTCGGCGCAGGTAGCGGCCACCCGGTCGGTTTCCTTGACACGCGCCGAGGCGATACCTCGAATACGGGTGGGAGAATCTGCAAAGGGAGCGAGGACGGCCAGGGTTTGGGCGGTATCGGGGATGTCGCGCATGTCGAGGTCGATGCCATGTAAAGGTGAGCGGCCAGTAATCAGCAAGCAGTTATCCGTTTCTTGAACGGCGCAACCCATTTTTTCGAGAACATCGAGGAAGGCAATATCTCCCTGAACCGAGCGGCGGGAGATGTTTTCAACACGGACGGTTCCGCCGCAAATGGCAGGAGCGGCAAAAAAGTAGGAGGCGGCGGAGGCGTCGGATTCGATGGGGTAATTGGGAATTGGCGAATAGCGGTTGGGGAAAATGCGGAAAAAGCGGTATTCATCGCGTTCCACGGTGACGCCAAAATCGCGCATGATGGCGAGGGTCATATCCACATAGGGTTTGGAGTTCAGTTCAGTGGAGACCGTGATTTCTATCGGCGTTTGCGCGTAAGGGGCCACCATCAGCAGGGCGGAGAGGAATTGACTGGAAATGTTTCCGGCAACGGTTGTTTTGCCGCCGGGAAGACCGGATGCCAGGATTTTTACGGGAGGGCAAATGCGGGAGTAATCAGTCATCAGTGACCAGTTTTGGGCGCTGGCAGGGCCAAGGCGCGCGCCAAGAGGCTGAAGGGCAGCCATCAAATCGCCGATGGGACGCTCTCTCATGCGGGAGTCGCCATCGAGGGTGTATTGGCCGTGGCCGAGGGTGAGGAAGGCGCTGAGGAAACGAGCGGCGGTGCCAGCGTTGCCGATGTACAGGTCGGCTTTTGAGGCGGGAATCTGTCCGCCGAGGCCGGTCACTGTCATCTCGACGCTGCTCGATGCAGGCCTTTCATGGTTGGTTTCATCCAGGGTCAGTTCAAAACCGAGGGTTTGCAGGGCGCGGGCAAAATAGCGCGAGTCGTCGCTGAAGAGGGCGTTGGTTAAACGGGTCGTTCCATTCGCCAGGGCGGCGATGAGCAGGGCGCGGTTGGTAAGCGATTTGGAGCCGGGAACGCGGACGGTGGCGTTGAGGGGGTGAGGAATGGGGGTGATTTGCATGGGGTTTCAGTGAGCAGTTATCAGTGGTCAGTGAGCAGTTATCAGTTATCAGTTATCAGTTATCAGTGGTCAGTGGTCAGTGGTCAGTTATCAGTCGTCAGTCGTCAGTTATCAGTTATCAGTCGTCAGTCGTCAGTTATCAGTCATCAGTCGTCAGTTATCAGTTATCAGTCGTCAGTCGTCAGTTATCAGTCATCAGTCGTCAGTTATCAGTTATCAGTCGTCAGTTATCAGTTATCAGTTATCAGTTATCAGTTGTCAGGGTGCAGGTTTATCACTGATTACTGCTCACTGTTCACTGATTACTGATTACTGTTTACTGATAAGCCAGGCGTACTTTTCACGGGCAGAATCAAGCGTGGCCTGGAGCGTTTCAAAATCGCTTTCGGCCAGGGCGGAGGTGAGCAGGGCGAGTTCATCTTGCAGGGCTTCGAGGGCGGCCAGGATGTTCTGGCGGTTGGTTTGCAGGATGCCCATCATCATGCTGGAGGGCGTTCCGGCCAGGCGGGAGGTGGAGCGGAAGCCAGGGCCAATAAGCGGAGCGCACTCCTCAGGAGTGGATAAGGCCAAAGCGGAGGAGAGCAGGAAGGGCAGGTGGCTGGTAGAGGCCAGAATCCGGTCATGGTCGGCGGGGTTGAGCAGGATGGGGGTTGCGCCCAAAGCGGCGAGAATCTGGTCGGCGGCGGAACGGGCGCGGGGGCTGGTTCGCTCCAGCGGAGTGAGGATGAAAGGGGCGGCGTAGTAGAGCGTCCGTTCGGCGTTGGCGAGGGTCAGTTTTTCTTTGCCGCAGATGGGATGCCCGCCGATGGGGTCGAAGCGCGCGGGCAGGGTTTCCATTTTTTCGAGAATGGCGCGTTTGGTGGAGCCAAGGTCCAGCACGATGCAGGGATGCGGCGTGAAATGGGGTAACTGCTCCAGCAGGGCGAGAATGGCCGGGACGGGGGCGGCCAGGATAACGAGGTCGGCCTGGGGCAGGAGTTTGGCGGGGTCGCTTTCAGCCTGGTCCACGATATTTTGATGGAGGGCAAGTTCCAGCGCGGCAGGGTCGGGGTCAATGCCAAAGATGCGGGAACAATGTCCCTTTAAGGCAAGCGCCATCGAGCCGCCCATCAGCCCCAATCCAACAATGGCAACGGTAGCGTTTTTCAGGAAAAAGTCATCATCCATAAGTGGTCCCGGTACGCCCTACGCGGCTACTCGACCGGCGCCGACCTGGGCAACGCGGCGGCTTACGGCCTCGGCGATGGCTTTGACCTGGGTCACGAGGCTGGCGAAGGCCTCGGGCGTGAGAGATTGCTTGCCGTCTGAAAGAGCGTGGGGCGGGTCCTGGTGGACTTCGATGATGAGGCCATCGGCCCCGGCGGCGATGGCGGCTTTGGCGATGGAGGTGACGTAAGCGGCGTGACCGGTGGAGTGCGAGGGGTCGAGGATGACCGGCAGGTGGGTGAGGGATTTGAGAACGGGAATGGCGTTGATGTCGGTGGTGTTGCGGGTGGCAGTCTCAAAGGTGCGAATGCCGCGTTCGCAGAGCATGACCTGTTTGTTGCCCCCGGAAAGGATGTATTCGGCAGACATGAGCAGTTCTTCGATGGTGGCGGAAAGGCCGCGCTTGAGCAAAACAGGGGTGCGGGTTTCGCCGATGGCGCGTAGCAGGTTGAAGTTTTGCATGTTGCGCGCGCCAACCTGAAGGACATCGACATAGCGGGTCATGATTTCGATTTGGGAAATTGCCATGATTTCGGCTACAACGGGCATGCCGGTCAGTTCGCGGGCTTCGGCAAGATATTCGAGGCCCTCCTCGCCGAGGCCCTGAAAGGCATAGGGGGAGGTGCGGGGCTTGAACGCGCCGCCGCGCAGGGCGTTGGCCCCGGCCTCGCGCACGGCCTGGGCGATTTCGAGCAGTTGGGTGCGGCCTTCCACTGAACACGGCCCAGCGATGATGGCGATTTCCTCGCCGCCAACGGTGAAGCCATCGAGTGGGAAGACGGAATCGTGGGGGTGGAACTGGCGCGAGGCCAGTTTGTAGGGCTGGGAAATGCGCTGAACCGCCAGCACGCCTGGCAAGCCCTCAAATACGCTGGTGGAAACAGCGTGGCTCTCGCCGACCGCGCCGATAACCGTCTGCTCGACGCCTTCGATGACGTGCGGTGAAAGGTGATGTTCGTAGATGTGTTCGATAACGTGGTCAATCTGCGCGCGAGTGGCGCCGGGGTTCATGATAATCATCATAGGGGAGTTCCTTTGTATTATGGTCAGTTATCAGTTGTCAGTTATCAGTTATCAGTTATCAGTTGTCAGTTGTCAGTTGTCAGCGTTAAGGTTGTTCACTGATTACTGATGACTGCCTCACGCCCAGCCCTGCGAGGTGTACGCGCCGTGAACGACCGCCAGGCGGCGGTCCATGATTTGGGCAATCTGCCCGACTTGTTTCACCATTTTGGCAAAGGCCTCCGGTTTGAGCGATTGTTTGCCATCAGAGACGGCATGGCTTGGGTCGGGGTGGACTTCGACGATGAGGCCATCGGCCCCGGCGGCGATGGCGGCGCGGGCAATGGCGGTCACGTAATCGGCATGGCCGGTGGCGTGCGAGGGGTCGAGGATGACGGGCAGGTGGGTGAGATTTTTCAGAACGGGAATGGCGTTGATGTCGGTGGTGTTGCGGGTGGCGGTTTCAAAGGTGCGGATTCCGCGCTCGCAGAGCATGACTTGTTTGTTTCCCCCGGAAAGGATGTACTCGGCAGACATGAGCAGTTCTTCGATGGTGGCGGAAAGGCCGCGCTTGAGCAGGACAGGGATGCGGGTTTCGCCGATGGCGCGCAGCAGGTTGAAGTTTTGCATGTTTCGCGCGCCGACCTGGAAGACATCCACATATTTGGCCATCAAGTCCACCTGCACTTGCGACATGATTTCGACCACAATCGGCAGGCCGGTTTCGGCGCGGGCTTCGGCCAGGTATTCCAGCCCCTGCTCGCCCAATCCCTGGAAAGCGTAGGGGGAAGTGCGGGGCTTGAAGACGCCGCCGCGCAGGGCGGAGGCGCCCGCTTCTTTGACAGCGTGAGCCGTCTCGATGATTTGAGAGCGGCTCTCCACCGAACATGGCCCGGCGATGACGGCAATTTCCTCGCCCCCAACGGTGAACCCATCCAGCGGGAAGACGGAATTCTCCGGGTGGAACTGGCGCGAGGCCAGTTTGTAGGGCTTGGTGATGCGCTGGACTTCCTCCACGCCATCGAGGGTCTCGAACAACTCGGTGGACAGGTTGTGCGTCTCACCAATTGCGCCGATGATGGTGGCTTCCACCCCCTGCGAGAGATGGACGGCCAGCCCGGCGGCTTTGATGTGTTCGATGACGTGCTCCACCTGCTGGGGGGTGGCGTTGGATTTCATGATAATCATCATAGTTCGGGTACTCCTTTGGAGAATAATGACTTAAAAAACGGGCGAAAGAAAGCGGCTGTATCTCTACCGGCCTGTCTGTTTACCTTACGTTATTGCGCGGCCACCAAATCTGGGCGAAGTTTGACCGCTTCGCGCAGGTAGACGTGAACGATTTCATGCTGGGGGCGTTCCGTGTTCCAGTGAACCATCACGCGGATGACGCGCGGCAGGCTGCCAGGGACGGGAATCTCACGGGCGCACATCATCGGCACCTGACTCCAACCCATTTCTCGGGCGGCCTGGGCCGGGAAGGTAGCGCGCAAGTCGTCCGTGACGGTGAAAAAGGCGCTGGCGATTTCTGCGGGGGTCATTCCGGCGTTGGCCTGAAGGATGGCTTCGAGCAGTTCGCGCGTGGCGGCAAGGATAAGTTCGGGTTGGTCGGCGGCTACGGTGGTCGCGCCGCGAATTCCACGAGTGGGCATAGAGAACTCCTGAATGCAGAATGATGAATAATGAGCAAGAGGCCTTGCGCAAGTAAACAAAAAGAGCGGGCCGTCTGGCTCGCTCTTTATGGTCAGGTTCACGCACCTACCGCTTAAGCGCCGCCGCCGGCAACCGGAAATCGGGAGCCGTAATAAAAGTAAAACGCAAACCAGCGGGTAGAGTTGGGCGTGTTCATATTGGGCGCTATTCTATGCCAGTAAATCGGATGTGTCAAGGAGGAGAATCCGCGCTATAATGGCCGTACAAAATACGAAAGGTGACAAAAATGGAAGTTTTGACAACTTTTCAGAATAATGGCAGAATTGCCATTCCGAACAAAATCAGGAAACTATTGCATATCGAGCCAGGCGATACATTGATGTTGCGCGTTGAAAACGATATTTTGCAGGTGATTCCGCTGCACCAGGCTGTGCAAATGGCCCAGGAAAAGGTGCGCAGGTACGTCCCCGCTGGGGTTTCGCTGGTGGATGATTTGCTGGCGGAGCGGAAAAGGGAAGCAACCCATGAGTGAGTATGTTCTGGATGCTTCTGCCATTCTGGCGCTCTTGAACAGCGAAACTGGCGGCGAAGTTGTCCAGTCGCTGTTGCCGCGCGCCTGTGTTTCAACGGTCAATCTGGCCGAAGTCTACGCCCGATTAGCCGCCACTGGCATGTCCGCACCGGAAATTCGGGAGGTCATCAGCCTGTTGGGGCTATCTGTTGTTGACTTCGACCAGGAAGCGGCTTTTTCCAGCGGGGAACTTTACCGCCACACACAACCTGCCGGGCTTTCACTCGGCGACCGGGCTTGCCTGGCATTGGCGCAAAGGATGGGCGCGGTGGCCGTGACGGCCGACCGCGCCTGGCTCTCCACCGAAACCGGGATACAAATTCGCCTGATTCGATAGCTATCCCACGTAATCGCACCACGCTTCGTAGCGCGGGTTGCGGGCGCGAATGACATCGTGATAAATTTTTTGAATGGCCTGGGTCACAGGGCCGCTGGTGCCGCTGCCGATTTTACGGAAATCGATTTCGCTCAGGCCAATGCACTCAGCGGCTGTGCCAACCACGAAGACTTCATCGGCGGTGTAGAGCTGGTCGCGGCTGATGGGGCGTTCCCTGATTTTGTAGCCTAAATCTTGCGCGATGGTGTGAATGGTGTGGCGGGTAATCCCCTCCAGCACAGGCGCAATGGCGGGGGTAAAAATTTTTCCACGTTTGACGATAAAAATGTTTTCGCCCGTGCATTCGGCTACATAGCCGGAAGGGTCGAGCATGATGGCTTCCTCGAAACCCAGCCGCACCGATTCGGTCTTGGCCAGGAACGAATTGGCATAGTTCCCGGCAATTTTGGCTTTGGTCATCATCACGTTGACATGGTGACGGGTGTAGGAGGAGATGTTGGCGCGAATGCCCTTTGCCAGGGCTTCCTCGCCAAGATAGTTGTTCCACTCCCAGGCGGCAATGCCCAGCGCGGCGCGCCCGCCATCGACGTTGAGATTCCAACCGCCGTCGGTCAGGTAGAGCAAAGGGCGGACATAACAATTTCGGAATCCGTTGGCTTTGACCACTGCTTTACAGCCGTCAATGACGTCTTGTACCGTGAATTTCAGGTTGCGGAAGCCAAACACTTCGGCGGATTCGATGAGCCGCTCGGCGTGGTCGCGCAGGCGAAAAATGGCCGGGCCTTTTTCGGTATCATACGCGCGAATGCCCTCAAAGACTGCTGCGCCATAATGCAAAGCGGGGGTAAGAAAGTGGATGGTGGCTTTTTCAAATGGAACAAGTTCGCCGTCCATCCAGATAAATTTAGATTCCATGCCCATAGAAACTCCTTGATGCAGAATAACGAATGATGAATAAATGATGAAAGTGTGGAAAATTCCGCATTCATCACTCCGCATTCATCATTCGGTGAATGATTTCGTCCGTCATTTGTCGGGTAGATAATTTTCCGCCCAGGTCGGCAGTGCGGCAGCCATCGGTAATAGCCTGGTCAACGGCTTTTTCGAGAGCGGCGGCTTCGGTTTCGAGACCGAACGAATGACGCAGCATCATCGCCGCCGAGAGAATCGTGCCGACCGGGTTGGCGATGCCCTTCCCGGCAATATCCGGCGCAGAGCCGTGAATCGGTTCATATAAGCCGGGGCCTTTCTCGCCCAAACTGGCGGAGGGCAGCATGCCCATCGAACCCGCCAAAACGGAGGCCTCGTCGGTCAGGATGTCGCCGAACATGTTTTCGGTGACGATGACATCCATCCAGGCGGGGCCGGTGATCAGCCGCATGGAGGCCGTATCCACGAGGACATGCTCCAGGGCGATTTCGGGGTGCTGGGCGCCCATTTTCGTGGCGATTTGCCGCCACAGCCGGGAGGATTCCAGGACGTTGGCTTTATCCACCGAGGTCACTTTTTTCCTGCGCCCGGCGGCCAGGCGGAAAGCCAGTTCCAGCACACGGCGGATTTCGTAATCGTAATATTCGAGGGTATCCACCGCGCGCTCGCGGCCATCTTTCACGTCGCGGCCTTTGGGCCAGCCAAAATACAGCCCGCCGGTCAGTTCGCGGATGACGAGAATATCCACGCCCTGCAATTTTTCGGGCTTGAGTGGGGAGGAATCAATCAGCGCCGGATGGACTTTGACCGGGCGAAGGTTGGCAAAGACGCCCAAACCTTTACGCAGCGCCAGCAGACCGCGCTCGGGGCGGTCTTTGGCGGCAGGGTCATCCCATTTCGGGCCGCCCACCGCGCCCAGCAGCACCGCATCGGCAGATTGGCAATCAGCCAGGGTCTCATCGGTCAGCGAAGAGCCGTATTTGTCAATGGAACACCCGCCCATCAACCGCTCGGTATAGTTGAAGGCGTGGCCGAATTTGCTGGCGACCACATCCAGCGCGCGCGCGGCTGCGGCCACTACTTCGGGGCCAATGCCGTCGCCGGGGAGTAAAACGATGTTTGCTTGCATGGATTCTCCATAAATTCGCCCTGAGCGTAGCCGCCTGGTTCTGGCGGCGAAGTCGAAGGGCGTCTTGACAGCCAGGATAGGCGCTTCGACTGCGCTACGCTCCGCTCAGCGCGGTAGTATTAATGCGCCACCAGCAACCCGTACTCAATCGAATCAACCAGCGCGCGCCAGGAGGCCTCGATGATGTTGGTGCTTGCGCCAACGGTACTCCAGCGGCGGGTGCCGTTTTGGGTGTCAATCAGCACGCGGGTGAGAGCGGATGTGCCGTTGTTGCCGTCTAAAATGCGCACTTTGTAATCGGCCAATTGGAAATTGTTGAGCATGGGATAGTGCGGCAACAGGGCTTTGCGCAGAGCCAGGTCGAGCGCGTTGACGGGGCCGTTGCCCTCGGCGGCGGTGTGCAGCACCTCGCCCTTGACGCGCACTTTGACCATCGCTTCGGCAAAAATGCCGCGCCCCGAGCGGTGTTCCACATTCACCAGGAAATCAATTAACTCAAAGGGCGGTTTGTAATACATTTCCTGGCGCTTGAGCATCATCGCCACCGAGGCTTCAGCGGCCTCGAAGGAGAAGCCGCGCGCTTCGAGTTCCTTGATTTCGTTGAGAACCGGAACGACTTCCTCGCCCTCGACCTCGACGCCATGTTCTTCGGCCTTGCTAAGCAGGTTGCCGCGCCCCGAAAGGTCCGAGACCACCACCCGCATCCGATTGCCGACCACTTCAGGCGGCACATGCTGGTAACTCTGCGCCGAGCGCCGCATGGCGGCCACATGCACGCCGCCCTTGTGAGCAAAAGCGCTCTTGCCCACATACGGCTGATGGTCATCCGGCGTGATGTTGGCAACTTCATCTACAAAGTGAGAGAGTTCCGTCAATCTGGCAAGATGTCCTTTGGGCAGGCATTGGAATCCCATTTTGAGTTCCAAGTCGGCCATAATAGAAACCAGATTGGCGTTACCGCACCGTTCTCCAACGCCATTGATGGTCCCCTGCACCTGAATGGCGCCTTCGCGCACCGCGACCAGCGAATTGACGACCGCGCAATCGCCATCGTTATGGGTGTGGATGCCAAACGGGTGGCTGATGGCAGCCTTCATCTCGCGGATGATGGATTCAATTTCCCAGGGCATCGTCCCGCCATTCGTATCACACAGGACGAGGGTTTCGGCCCCGCCGCGCATGGCCGCCCGCAGCGTTTCCAGGGCGTAGGCGCTATCGGCTTTGTAGCCATCGAAAAAGTGTTCGGCATCGTAGATGACGCGCCGGTTTTGGGCGCGCAAATAGGCCACCGATTGCTCGATGATGCGCAGGTTATCTTCCAGCGTGGTGAGCAGTACATCCCTGACGTGCAGCGTCCAGGTCTTGCCAAAAATCGTGCAGACGGGCGCGCCAGATTTGAGCAGCGCCTTGATGTTGGCATCATCTTCCGGGCCGCCTTTGACGCGACAGGTGGAGCCAAATGCCGCAATCTGGGCATTTTTCCAGTGCATATCGCGGGCGCGCTCAAAAAACTCCGCATCTTTGGGGTTCGAGCCAGGCCAGCCGCCTTCGATGAAAGCCACGCCCAATTCATCCAGCTTTTGGGCAATGCGGATTTTGTCGCTGGCTGAAAGGTTGAAGCCTTCAGATTGCGTGCCATCGCGCAGGGTGGTGTCGTAAATCTGTATGGAAGTCATAAATTTATTCCTGAAAAATGATGAATGCAGAATGTAGAATGATGAAGAGTATCGATTCTGCATTCATCATTCCGCATTTGTCATTCTGCCTTGCTCTCAAACGCCGCAATTTCCTTTTCAAACCCCAGAATGTACCCCAACTCATCCACGCCGTTGAGCAGGCAGGTTTTGTTGAACGGGTCAATCGGGAAGGTGACAGAACCACCAGGGTAGGATAGGGTCTGGGAGGCCAGGTCGACCGTCAGTTCGGCACGGGGGGCTTCCTCGGCCAGGTCAAACAGCAGTTTGTGGGTGGCTTCATCCACGATGATGGGGAGCAGGCCATTTTTCAGCGCATTGTTGCGGAAAATATCGGCAAAGGAGGTGCTGATGACGGCGCGGAAGCCATAGCCAGTCAGCGCCCAGGGGGCGTGTTCGCGCGAGGAACCGCAGCCAAAGTTATCGCCCGCCAGCAGGATTTGCGCCCCGGCGGATTCGGGTTTGTTCAGCACAAAATCGGGGTTGGGCGAGCCATCGGACAGGTAGCGCCAGTTGGAAAAGAGCGCGCTCGCCAGGCCGTTTTTGTCGGTCACTTTGAGATATTGCGCCGGGATAATCTGGTCGGTGTCAATGTCGTTGATGGGCAGCGGAACGAAACGGGAAGTGAGCGTGGTAAATTGAGCCATAAGTTTATTTTGTGATTTTTTGATTGGGTGATTCGGCGATTGGAAACAATCACCAAGTCACGAAATCACTAAATGTCGAGGGTCAGTGACCGCGCCATGAATGGCTGTAGCGGCGGCAGTCAGCGGGCTGGCGAGGAAGGTGCGCCCGCCTTTGCCCTGACGGCCTTCAAAGTTACGGTTGCTGGTGCTGACGGCGTACTGGCCGGGCTGGAGCTGGTCGCCGTTCATGGCAATGCACATCGAGCAGCCCGATTCGCGCCATTCGGCGCCCGCTTCTTTGAAGATTTTGTCCAGACCTTCGGCCTCGGCCTGCTTCTTGACATCTTGCGAGCCGGGGACGACCATGACGCGGGTATTGGGGGCCACTTTGCGGCCTTTGAGCAGGGAGGCGGCCAGGCGCAAATCGGATATGCGTGAGTTGGTGCAAGAGCCAATAAACACGACATCCACCTTCTGCCCCAGCAGGGTTTGACCAGGCTGGAGGCCCATGTAGGTCAGGGCCTTTTCGAGCGCCAGTTTTTGGTTGGCGTCACTCAGTGATGCGGGGTCTGGCACGCGGTCGGTGATTTTCATGCCCATGCCGGGATTTGTCCCGTAGGTAATCATCGGTTCGAGAACGGAGGCGTCGAGGGTGATGGATTTGTCGTAAGCCGCGCCTTCATCGGTGGGGAGGGCCTTCCAACGGGCGAGGGCTTTGTCCCAGTCCGCGCCTTTGGGGGCGAATTCACGCCCGTAGAGATAGTCAAAGGTGGTGTCATCGGGCGCAACCATCCCCGCCCGCGCGCCGCCTTCGATGGACATATTGCAAATGGTCATGCGCTGTTCCATCGTCAGCGCGCGAATGGCCGAACCGGTGTACTCGAAGACATGCCCCGTGCCGCCGCCCACGCCAATTTTGGCAATCAGCGCCAGGATGATGTCTTTGGCCGAAACGCCGGGCGCGAGCGCGCCATCCACGCGGACTTCATAAGTTTTGGGTTTACGCTGAAGCAGGCATTGCGTGGCAAGGACGTGTTCGACCTCGCTGGTGCCGATGCCAAAAGCCAGCGCGCCAAACGCGCCATGCGTGGCGGTGTGGCTGTCGCCGCAGACGATGGTCATGCCGGGCTGAGTGAGGCCGAGTTCCGGCCCGATGACGTGGACAATGCCGCGGTGCGGGCTGGTCATGCCGTGCAGGGGGATGCCAAACTCGGCGGCATTGGTTTCCAACTGCTTGATTTGGGCAGCAGCCAGCGGGTCGGCAATTGGCACATCGGGCGGGGTGGTCGGGATGGAGTGGTCCATCGTTGCAACGGTTTTATCGGGACGGCGCACCTTCAAGCCGCGCTGGCGCAAACCAGTGAAAGCCTGCGGCGAGGTGACTTCATGCACGAGGTGCAAATCAATATACAAAATGGCAGGGGAATCTGGCTGTTGGGTGACAACGTGAGAGTCCCAGAGTTTCTCAAAGAGCGTTTTAGGCATAGATATTTCCAGTTATCAGTTGTCAGCGAACAGTAATCAGTCGTTATCAGCCAAGCTTGCTCATCACTGATGACTGATTACTGAACACTGGTGAACGGAATCAGGCCTCCGCCTCATCCGAGGTCGGTTGCGCGGCGGGCAGGCTCCAGGCCGGAGGCAATTCGCTCAAATCCCAGCCTTTGGGCATGGTCTGCGGTTCGGGGAAGGGGTCGAAGAGGGGAGACGGAAAAACTTCGTACTGTTCCTGGGGGGCAAATGGGGAATTCATGGCATTCTCCTTGGAGGAAAATTACGAATTAGGAATTACGGAATCAGGCAGAATATCTCACCCTAACATTACGCCGTAATCATGCTGCTTCGCTTCGGCGGCTTCGGTTTGGGCGGTGATGAGTTTATTGAGAGCGGCCAGATAGGCTTTGGCGCTGGCAACGATGATGTCCGTATCGGCGCCATGACCGCCAAAGACGCGGCCATACGGGGTTTCGGATTGGGCATCGAACTTGGTGAGGCCGTCTTTGGGCTGCACCCGCACGGTCACTTCGCCCAGCGCGTCAATACCTTCAGTAATGGCGTGGACGCTGAATTCCAGCAGAGTATTCGGCACTTTGACGATGTGGTCAATCGCTTTGTAGGTGGCATCCACCGGCCCGGTGCCAATGGCGGCGTGGGTGTGGATTTTGCCATCCGGCCCGCGCAAACGCACGGTAGCAGTGGGCATGCCCATCGTGCCGCAGGCCACTTGCAGGCCATCCAGCGCGAAAATATCGCGCGGGCGGTAAAACTCATCGGCAATCAGGGCTTCCAGGTCCAGGTCGGTGATGACTTTTTTGCGGTCGGCCAGCTCCTTGAAGCGCGCAAAAGCCTTGTCGAGTTCGGCTTCGTCGAGCGAGTGGCCCATTTCGGCCAGGCGCATTCGCAGGGCGTGGCGGCCAGAGTGCTTGCCCAATACCAGCCGCGATTGGTTGACGCCCACGTCTTCCGGGCGCATGATTTCGTAGGTCAGGTTATGCTTGAGCATCCCGTCCTGGTGAATGCCCGCCTCGTGGGCAAAAGCGTTCGCGCCGACAATCGCCTTGTTGGGCTGAACGGGAATGCTGGTGTAATTGCTGACCAGTTTGCTGATGCGCGCCAACTGCGTGGTATCAATGCCCGTTTCCAGGCCAAAGACCGGGTGACGGGTTTTGAGCGCCATCACCACTTCCTCCAGCGAGGTGTTCCCGGCGCGCTCGCCAATGCCATTGACCGTTACCTCCGCCTGACGCGCCCCGGCTTTGATGCCCGCCAGCGCGTTGGCTGTTGCCAGCCCCAAATCATCGTGCGTATGAACGCTGACGGTGATGCCCTCGTGCATTCCGGGCGTGTTTTCAATAATGCCCTTAATCAACGCGCCAAATTCATCGGGCGTGGTGTAGCCCACTGTATCGGGGATGTTGAGGGTGGTTGCGCCTGCTTTGATGGCCTCGCCCAGCACCAGGTACAGGAATTGCGGGTCGGAACGACCGGCGTCTTCGGGGCTGAATTCCACATCCTCGCACAGCGAACGGGCATAAGACACCATTTCGCGCACGCGCTGAACTACTTCCTCGCGCGTCATCTTGAGCTTATGCTTCATGTGAATTTCAGAAGTCGCCAAAAAGGTGTGGATGCGGGGATGGGCGGCCACCCTGACCGCTTCCCAGGCCTTATCGATATCCGTTTTGTTGGCGCGGGCCAGTCCGGCAATGACTGGAACTCTGGCATTCAGCTCGCCAACAGGCGCATTCCCCACTTCGGCGGCGATGCGCCGCACGGCTTCCAGGTCATCGGGCGAGGCAGCCGGAAACCCGGCCTCGATAATATCCACGCCCAGACGCGCCAGAGCGCGGGCCACTTCCAGTTTTTCGGCGGAAGTCATCGTCGCGCCGGGCGATTGCTCGCCATCGCGCAGGGTTGTATCAAAAATTTTGACGTAGTTAGACATAGTTGCTCCAGGTTCAGTTATCAGTTATCAGTCATCAGTTATCAGTTATCAGTTATCGAAATACGACATTGTTCACTGCTTACTGCTTACTGATTACTGTTCACTGACTTCCAATTCTCCGGCCTGAGCGCCCGCACCGCTGCGCCCGCCTGCCACATCTCCGAATTCCGAATGGCTGCCAGTTCTTTTTCCAGTTGTTCACGGTAATCGGGGCGGGAGTTGGCCTCCAGCGTAATCCGCGCTTCGTTGCCGGTTTCAACGCTGTGGTACAGGTCGCTGAAGACGGGGGCCACCGCATCGCGGAATTTATCTTTCCAGTCGAGCGCGCCGCGCTGGGCGGTGGTGGAGCAGTTGGCGTACATCCAGTCCATGCCGTTTTCGCCCACCAGCCGAATCAGCGACTGGGTGAGTTCCTCCACCGTTTCGTTGAAGGCTTCGCTGGGGCTGTGACCATGCTTGCGCAACTCGTTGTATTGGGCTTCCATCACGCCCGCCAGCGCACCCATCAGAATCCCGCGCTCGCCGGTCAGGTCGCTATAGACTTCGTTCTTGAACGTGGTCGGGAACAGATAGCCCGCGCCAATGGCAATTCCCAAAGCCACTGTGCGTTCCCAGGCGCGGCCAGTAGCGTCCTGGTGAACAGCAAAGCTGGCATTGATGCCGCTTCCGGCCAGGAAGTTGCGGCGCACGCTGGTGCCAGAACCCTTTGGCGCAACCAATGCCACGTCCACATGCGGCGGCGGAACAACGCCAGTATCATCTTTGTAGGTCACAGAAAAACCGTGCGAAAAGTAGAGCATATCGCCTTCATGCAGGCATTCGACGATTTTCGGCCACTGACTGCGCTGCCCGGCGTCTGAAAGCAGGTACTGAATGACCGTGCCGCGTTCGGCGGCTTCCTCCAGCGGGAAGAGCGTCTCGCCCGGCACCCAGCCATCGGCAACGGCCTTATCCCAGTTTTTCGTCCCCGGCCTCTGCCCCACAATGACCTTGATGCCGTTATCGCGCATGTTCATGGCCTGGGCGGGGCCTTGCACGCCATAGCCAAGCACGGCCACCACTTCGTTCTTCAACACTTCGCGCGCTTTTTCGAGCGGAAATTCCTCGCGGGTGACCACTTCTTCTTCCACGCCGCCAAAATTGATTTTTGCCATAAATTCTCTCTCCTTGAAATGATGAATGATGAATACAGAATGATGAACGAGAAACAAAAATTCTACATTCATCATTCCAAATTCTGCATTTTTAATACTCTGCCAGCCCGCTTTCGTCCTCATCGTGCCAGCCGTTGCCGTTCGCGCCGGGGGTGCGGCGGGTACCTTCATACGTGCCGCGCGTCATTGCCACCTGCCCAGTACGCACCATCTCCAGAATGCCGATGGGGCGCAAGAGTTCAATCATCCCTTCGATTTTCTCCTCCGTGCCGGTCACTTCGACAATCACCGAGTCGGCGGCCACATCCACAATGCGGGCGCGGAAAATTTGCGCCAGGCTGTTCACTTCGGCCCGCTGCTCTGGCCCGGCCTTGACCTTGATGAGCGCCAAATCGCGCGTAACGGCAGGCAGACGGCTGACATCCTGCACGTCAATCACATTGACCAGTTTGTATAAATTGGCCTCGATTTTGTGCGCCACGGTATCGTCCTCGCAGTCCATCACAATCGTCATGCGCGAAATATCCGGGCGTTCTGTTCGCCCCACCGCCAGAGACTCGATGTTGAAATTGCGGCGGCGAAACAGCGAAGCCACGCGGTTTAGCACGCCGGGTTTGTTTTCTACGAGAGTAATGAAGGTATATTGCATGATTGTTCTCCTTGTATTACTTTTGCCTGACTGGCCTTCTCAACATCTGGTCGAGGGCCGCGCCCGCTGGAACCATTGGATAAACGGCATCCTCCTGCTCAACCACAAACTCCAGCACCACCGGGCCAGGAGTCTGCCGCGCCCATTCGATGGCTTCTTTCACTTCATCGGGGTTGGTGATGCGGCGCGCTGGAACGCCATGCGCATCAGCCAGTTTCACAAAATCTGGCGATTTCATATTAACCGCCGAATAGCGTTTCTCGAAGAAAAATTCCTGCCACTGGCGCACCATGCCCAGGTAACTATTGTTCATAATCGCCACCTTCACATTCGCGCCTTCCTGCACGGCGGTCGTCAGTTCCGCTGCCGTCATTTGAAAGCCGCCGTCCCCAACCACCGTCCAGATTTCCTGGTCTTTGCGCGCGAACCACGCGCCAATCGCCGAGGGCAGGCCAAAGCCCATCGTGCCAGCCCCGCCGGAGGTAATCCAGCGATTCGGTTTTTCGAGGAAGTAATACTGCGCCGCCCACATCTGATGCTGACCAACATCTGTGGTGATAATCGCCCCCCCGCCAGTCGATTCCCACAAATCGTGAACCAGATGCGCGACATACAACTTTCCATCATCGGGCCACGACATAATCGAACGCGCATCGCCATCCGATTTCCATTCGGCAATTTGCTGAAGCCACTCATCATGTTCATACTCATCCACCATCGGAATCAGGTCGGTAATGACGGTTTTCAGGTCGCCCACCAGCGGCACGTCCACCTTGACGTTTTTGTGAACTTCCGAGGGGTCAATTTCGACGTGGATTTTCCGGGCATTTGGCGCGTAGGTTTTGAGCGTGCCGGTCACGCGGTCATCAAAGCGCATTCCAAACGCCAGCAGCAGGTCAGCATTCTGAATGGCAAGATTGCAATGCGCCTCGCCGTGCATGCCCATCATCCCCAGCGAGAGCGGGTGCGAAGCCGGGAAAGCGCCCAATCCCAGCAGGGTCATGGCTACCGGGGTATGGGTTTTGACCGCAAAATGCTGAATAACCTCCTCCGCGCCAGAGATAATGGCCCCATGCCCCAGCAGAATGACCGGACGTTTGGCCTTTTCAATGAGCCGCACGGCCTTTTCCAGGTCTGCTTTGGGCGCGCGCAGAGGCGGCTTGTAACCAGGCAGGCGCACCTCTTCGGGATAAACGAACTCCGCCTTTTCAATCTGCGCATTCTTGCAGATGTCAATCAGCACCGGGCCGGGTCGTCCGCTGCGGGCGATGTAAAAAGCCTCGCGCACCACTTCGGCGATTTCATCCGGGCGGGTCACCAGATAGTTATGTTTGGTGATAGGCAGGGTAATGCCGGTTACATCCGTTTCCTGAAAGGCATCGCCGCCAATCAGGTGCGCGGCCACCTGCCCGGTGATAAACACTACCGGCGAGGAGTCCATCATCGCCGTAGCAATTCCCGTTACCAGGTTGGTCGCGCCCGGGCCGGATGTCGCCATCGCTACGCCGACCTTGCCCGAAGCGCGGGCATATCCATCCGCCATGTGCGCCGCGCCCTGCTCGTGCCGCACCAGCACATGGTGGACGGGGTAATTGAGCATGGCATCGTAAATCGGCATGTTGGCCCCACCGGGGTATCCAAACACCACTTCCACGCCTTCGCGCACCAGGCATTCCCACAAAATTTCTGCGCCGCTTAATTTCATAATTTCTCCTCTCCGTTTTCAATCGTTCGGGTTATCCGCTTATCCGTTGCGTAATCCGTTCCATCAATCCGTTGTCAACACCGCGCCCGTATCCGCGCTGGTGACGAAATGCGAATAGCGCTTCAGCCACTTACTCGTCACCTTGCTCTGGAAGGGCGGCAGGGCGGCCAGCCGGTTTTGGATTTCTTCTTCGCTCAGGCAGACGTTCAGCGTCCGGGCGCGCAAATCAATCTCGATGAGGTCGCCGTTTTGGAGCGCGGCAATCGGCCCGCCCGCCGCCGCCTCGGGCGAGACATGCCCAATGCAGGCCCCGCGCGTGCCGCCGCTGAAGCGCCCGTCGGTGATGAGCGCCACCTTATCACCCAATCCCTGCCCCATAATGGCCGACGTGGGCGAGAGCATTTCCTGCATTCCGGGGCCGCCTTTGGGGCCTTCATAGCGCACCACCACCACATCACCGGGCTGCACTTCACGCGCCAGAATGCCGCGCAGGCAATCATCCTGGCTCTCGTAGATGCGCGCCGGGCCGGTAAAGGTCATCATCTCCGGCGTCACGCCGCCCACCTTAACCACCGCGCCATGCGGAGCCAGGTTGCCAAACAAAATCGCCAGCCCGCCATGCGTGGAATGGGCATTTTCATAGCGGCGAATCACTTCATCGTCCTTAATTTCACAGCCCCGAATCGATTCGCCCAGAGTCGTGCCAGAGACGGTGATGCGGTCAAAGTGCAACATGCCCGTCCCGCGCTGAACTTCATTGAGAATCGCCGGAATGCCGCCCGCGCGGTGAACGTCTTCCATGTGCCACTTCCCCGAAGGGCTGACCTTTGTTAAATGAGGAACTCTATCGGCCACCGCATTGATTCGCTCCAGCGGATACTCCACCCCAGCCTCGTGCGCCAGCGCCAGCGTGTGCAAAACGGTATTGGTCGAACCGCCCATCGCCATATCCAGCGCAAAAGCGTCATCAATCGCTTCGGGGGTGACGATATCACGCGGTTTGATGTCTCGTTCGAGCAGAGTCAGAATTTGAGCAGCGGCCTTGCGCGCCAACGCTTCGCGCTCCGGCGTTTTTGCCAGCGCCGAGCCATTGAAAGGCAGCGCCAGGCCAATGGCTTCCATCAGGCAATTCATCGAGTTGGCGGTAAACATGCCAGAGCAGGAACCGCACGAGGGACAGGCAAACCGCTCCAGCGTAGTCAGACGTTCTTCGTTGATTTTTCCCGCCGAAAACGCCCCCACGCCTTCAAAGACCGAAATCAGGTCAATCGTCTCGCCTTCGGGGGTTTTCCCGGCAGCCATTGGCCCGCCCGATATAAAAATTGTGGGAATGTTGACCCGCATGGCAGCGAGCAGCATTCCTGGCACAATTTTGTCGCAATTGGGGATACACACCATCGCATCGAAGCGGTGCGCTTCTATCATCGTTTCCACGCAATCGGCAATCAGTTCACGCGAGGGCAAAGAATACTTCATGCCTGCATGTCCCATCGCAATCCCATCATCCACGCCGATAGTGTTGAACTCGAACGGTACCGCCCCCGCCGCTCGCACAGCTTCTTTGACAATCTTGCCGAACTCTTGCAAGTGGACATGCCCCGGCACGACATCCACATACGAGTTGACAATCGCCACAAACGGCTTGCCAAAATCTTCGTCCTTCAACCCGGTTGCGCGCAGCAAAGCGCGGTGCGGGGCCTTATCGAACCCTTTTTTGACGGTATCTGAACGCATAATTTCCTTCCGATGATGGATGAATTGGTACAAAAAAGCCGCCCGGCTTGTGGCTGGGCGGCTTTTTGCATTCAAGTTGGTGTGCGTCTATCTCGCGCTCACCTGTGCCGTCCCAACCACAAACAGGCCCTTGATAATAAGGACCGAAATCAGGACGACAATAAGGGAGAGCGAGAAAAATTGTGTAGACATAGGCTTTGGATATTTCGCCCGATTATAGGCTTATTCTCGCATACGTCAAGGGCAAAATCGCCGAAAATCAGGCCAAATTACCACTTCTTAACCAAACTCGTCAGCGCCGCCGCCAGCGCGTCCACCGACTTTTGATATTCCTCAAGCGAGATATGTTCGTGCGGCGTGTGGTCGAGCGCGGAATCGCCCGGCCCATAAACGACTGCCGGACACTGCCACACCGGAGCGACGATGTTCAAGTCGGCGGTTCCGGTTTTATAGACAAAAGACGGCGACCCGCCCTGACTCCTGATTCCGCTTAAAAGGGCGCGTACCAGCGGGGTGTTTTTCTCGCAACTCCAGGCTGGAACCGCATACCCAACCCGCGTCATCCCGGCGTCTGACACAATCTCACTTAATCTGGCATACCATTGCTCCGGGGGCATTTCCACCGGAAGACGGACACCCACGCTCAGGCGCGCCCACTGCTCAAAACCATCCTGCCCGGCCTCGATGTTCCGCAGCGTAGGCAGAATTTTATCAAACGCCCTTTGCTTATCCGCATTAAAAGCGTCTGCAAAGGCGCGGATAGCCAGCCAGGTTTCCACCGCCGCCTCTGCCGCCGTCTGCTCGCCGCTGGCCGTGTGACTCTGCCCGCGCCGCACAGTAATTTCCGCCCAGGCCGAGCCTTTGTAGCCCAGCGCCACGCGGTCCCAGCGGTTTGGCTCGCCGACTATCAGAAAATCGGGGCGGTATTTATCCACCACATAGCGCGCCCCGTCCGAATCGCGCTCCTCTTCCACCGCGCCGATGACCACGAACTGCCAGCCCGCCACCGAACCCACCCGCGCCACCGCATCGGTGAAACAGGCCAGAGGGCCTTTGGCATCCACCGCACCGCGACCGTAGAGCAAGTCAGAGACTTGCTCCACCCTGATTTCCCCCGGCACCGTGTCAATATGCCCCAGCAGCACTACCTGACGAGGCCCCGCGCCCATCACGCCGACCGCGTTCCCGGCCTCATCGATGAAAGCATCCGCATATCCGGCGGTTTTCATCCGTTTTACCAACCACTCCACCGCCCCGCGCTCCTGCCCGGAGGGGCTGTAATGAGAAACCAGGCCAATCAGAGTCTCACTCATCCGTTTCTGTCCGATTCTCCGTTTCATCCGTTGTCAGTACTTCCGCCAGCGCCGCCACCACCGCATCCAACTGCTCGTAAGTAATCACCAGCGGCGGCAGCAGACGGATGACCGTCAGCCCGGCATTCAGCGCGATAATCCGCTTTTCCTGCAACGCCTTGATGTACGGCGCGACTTTTTGCTTGAGTTCGATTCCAACCATCAGCCCCAGCCCGCGCACCTCGCGCACAAGCGGCAGGTTCAACGCCCGCACTTTGTCCATGAGATACGCCCCCTTTTCGGCAGCCTGATGGGGCAGGTCTTCTTCTTCGATGGCAGTCAGCGCCGCAACCGCCGCCGCGCACGAGAGCGGATTGCCGCCAAAGGTCGAGCCGTGCAGCCCCGGGCCGAGATTCCGCGCCGCCGGGCCAAGCAAAACCGCCCCCATCGGAATCCCGCCCGCCAGCGATTTTGCCACGCAGACCATATCGGGAACGATGTCATAGTGCTGGTAGGCAAACATTTTTCCCGTGCGCCCAAAGCCGCTCTGCACTTCATCTACCACCAGCAGCGCGCCGCGTTCATCGCAAATCCGGCGCGCGGCCTGCAAAAAGTCCGGCTCCGCCGGATAGACGCCGCCCTCGCCCTGCACGGCCTCCAGCAAGACCGCCGCCGTCCGTTCGGTGACGGCCTTGTCCAGCGCGCTGATGTTGTTGAAGGCAAAATGAGCGTATTCCGGCACCAGCGGCTCGAACGGTTCGCGGTATTTCTTGTTCCAGGTGGCCGAAAGCGACCCCAGCGTGCGCCCGTGAAAACCGCGCATGGCCGCCACAATGCCAGGCCGCCCGGTGGAAAGCCGCGCGAACTTGATGGCCGCCTCGTTGGCCTCCGTGCCGGAGTTGCAGAAAAACACGCGCTCCAGGCCCGGCGTCAGCGCGGTCAGTTTTTCCATCAACGCCGCGCGCTGGTCGTTGGGAAACGTCTCGAACAGCGTGACCAGTTTCGTGGCCTGTTCCGCCACCGCCGCCGCCACTTTGGGGTGCGCGTGACCGAGATTCGCCACCCCATGCCCCGATGAGCAGTCAATGTACTCGTTGCCATCGCTGTCGAACAGCGAAGCCCCCTTGCCGCGCACAATCGCAAAGTTTTGTTTGCTATAAAGGCCAGAGGTATGCCTGAGTTCAGTTTCGATAATGTTCATAGTACCTCCAATAATTTTTTCGTCCTGAGCGAAATGACGAGCGCCAGCGAGGAGTGAAGTCGAAGGACGGTTACAACAAATGATTGCCTGAAATTGCCCTTCGACTGCGTTTCACTCCGCTCAGGGCAGATTTTGATTTTTGAAATGCTCTTGCAGGCTCTTATAGCGTAGTTCGTTCTGCCCCAGCGCGCGGATGGCCGCCACCGCCGCCGCGCGGATTTCGGCCCCGTCGGCATGAGCAAACTGACCGAGCGGGGTATTCAGCACCAGTTGCACCCGCCCGCTCCGAATCAGGTCAACGGTATGGGGCGAACCCTCCGCAAATTTGCGCACTGTTTCCACCGGCAAACCGACTTTGCGGAAAAACTCCGCTGTGCCAGCCGTTGCATACAAACGGAAACCCATCCGGTGCAGGTCACGGGCAATTTTGAGCGCCGCGCTCTTATCGTAATCGTTGACGCTGATGAGCGCCGCCCCCTCCAACGGCAGAGGCATTCCGGCGGCAATCTGCGATTTGGCAAAGGCATGGCCGAAGTGCGCGGCATGTCCCATCACCTCGCCGGTGGAGCGCATCTCCGGCCCCAGCAGCACGCTGGAGCCAGGCAGTTTCTTGAAGGGCAGCACCGCCTCCTTGACAAAGAACCCATCCACGCGCGGTTCTTCGGTCACGCCCAGTTCAGCCAGCGTTTTCCCGGCCATCACCTGCGCGGCCAGGTAGGCCAGGTTCAGGCCGGTGGCTTTGCTGGCATACGGCACGGTGCGCGAGGCGCGCGGGTTGACTTCCAGCACGTACACCACATCATCCTTCAGCGCAAACTGCACGTTCATCAGCCCGCGCACGCCCAGCGCCAGCCCCAGTTGCGCCGTGTACTCGCGCATCATCTCCAGGTAATACGCGCTGACCTTGTACGGCGGCAGGACGCAGGCCGCATCGCCCGAATGCACGCCCGCTTCTTCGATGTGCTGCATGATGGCGCCAATCACCACCCGCTCGCCATCGCAGAGCGCATCCACATCCACCTCGAAGGCATCTTCCAGAAAGCGGTCAATCAAAATCGGCTGTCCGGGCGCGGCGTCCATTGCCTGCTGGATGAACCCCGCCAGTTGGGCTTCGCTCTCCACCAGCGCCATCGCCCGCCCGCCCAGCACAAACGAGGGCCGGACGAGAACCGGATACCCGATTCGGGCGGCCACTTCGCGGGCTTCTTCCACCGAACGGGCGATTCCATGTTCCGGCTGGGGAATATCCAGTTTCGAGAGCAGTTCCGAAAACGCCTCGCGGTCTTCGGCCAGCCAGATGGCTTCGGGGGAGGTGCCGAGGATGTTCACACCTGCCGCTTTCAATCCCGCCGCCAGGTTGAGCGGAGTCTGCCCACCAAATTGCGCGATAACGCCCTCCGGCTGTTCGCGCTCGATGACGTTTAGAACATGCTCCAGCGTGAGCGGCTCAAAATACAAGCGGTCTGCCGTGTCATAATCCGTTGACACCGTTTCGGGGTTGCAGTTATACATCAGGGTCTCAAAGCCCATCTTCGAGAGCGCAAACGCAGCCTGGCAGCAGCAGTAATCGAACTCGATTCCCTGCCCGATGCGGTTCGGCCCACCGCCCAGAATCAGGATTTTACGGCGGTCGGTGGGGTTGGCTTCATCGGCCAGTTCGTAGGCGCTGTAGAGATAGGGCGTTTGGGCCTCGAACTCGGCGGCGCAGGTATCCACGCGCTGAAAGGTGGGGGAGATGCCAAGCGATTGGCGCAAGCGGCGCACATCGAAGGATGAATGATGAGTGATGAATGATGAAGGCAGGAGACGGGCGATATGCGAATCGGCAAAACCCATCTGCTTGGCGGCGCGTAAAATCGTCTGCAACTCCTGATTTGGCGCTCCAAAATCTGCGTTCATCATTCTGCATTCTACATTCTGAATTTCCTTCATCTGCGCCAGGAACCACAGGTCATACCCCGTCACGCGGCTGATGTCTGTCAAATTCATCCCCTGCCGGATGGCGCGATAGACGCGAAACAGCCGGTCCGCGGTGGGGAGTTTGAGCGCATCGAGCGTCTCCGGAGTGGTTGGAGCGGGCTTGTTCGGGCCGCTGCCATCCAGCGCGTCCACTCCAATTTCCAATGACTGAATCGCCTTGTTCAACGCTTCGGGGAAGGTGCGCCCGATGGACATCACCTCGCCGACCGATTTCATCTGCGCGCCCAGCACCGGCTCCACACCGGGGAACTTCTCGAACGCCCAGCGCGGAATTTTGACCACCACATAATCCAGCGAAGGCTCAAAGGAGGCTTTGGTCTGCCCGGTGATGTCGTTGGTGATTTCATCGAGGGTATGACCCACTGCCACCAGCGCGGCGATTTTGGCAATTGGGAAGCCGGTGGCCTTGCTCGCCAGCGCCGAGGAGCGGCTGACGCGCGGGTTCATCTCAATCACCACCACGCGCCCATCACGCGGGTTGACGGCAAACTGCACGTTGGAGCCGCCCGTCTCCACGCCCACAGCCCGCAGCACGCGCCGCGCCAAATCACGCAAGACCTGGTATTCGCGGTCGGTGAGCGTTTGCGCCGGGGCCACGGTAATGCTGTCGCCGGTGTGGACGCCCATCGGGTCGAGGTTTTCGATGGTGCAGACCACCACGAAGTTATCGGCGCGGTCGCGCATCACTTCGAGTTCGTATTCCTTCCAGCCGAGCAGGGCTTCTTCCAGCCAGGCCTGGCCGATGGGTGATTCGGCGATGGCTTTGCGGACGGCTTCCGGCAAATCGGCGGGGTCATGCACCCACGAAGCGCCGCTGCCCCCCAACGCGAACGAGGCACGAACGAGGACGGGGAAGCCGGTCTGTTCGGTCAGTTTTTGGGCTTCTTCCAGCGAATAGGCCGCCCCGCCGCGCGGAACGGGGATTCCGTGCCGAATCATGGTCTCGCGGAACAGGAAGCGGTCTTCGGCGGCTTCGATGGCCTCCAGCCGCGCGCCAATGAGTTGCACGCCGTATTTTTGCAGCACGCCGTTCTTCGAGAGCGCCAGCGCCAGGTTCAGGCCGGTCTGCCCGCCGACGGTGGGGAGCATGGCATCGGGGCGTTCCCGCGCGATGATGACTTCCAGCGCTTCGGGCGTAAGCGGTTCGATGTAGGTCGCATCGGCAATTTCAGGGTCGGTCATGATGGTGGCAGGGTTGGAGTTGACCAGCACCACCCGGCAGCCTTCCTTCCGCAAGACCTTAACGGCCTGCGTGCCGGAGTAATCAAATTCTGCTGCCTGACCGATGACGATGGGGCCGGAGCCGGGGACGAGGAGGGTTTTCATCATTCCGCCTTCATCATTCCAAAGAATTCCGCGAAAATATCATGCCCATCATGCGGGCCGGGCGCGGCTTCGGGGTGGAATTGGACGCTGATGACGGGTTTGTGCTTCATCCGCAGGCCTTCCAGCGAATCATCGTTCAGACTCTTATAGGTCATTTCCACTTCATCCGGGTTCAAATCGCCCGGGCGGACGCAGTAGTTGTGATTCTGGGCGGTAATCAGCACTTTGCCATCCGCAAGCCGCTGAACGGGGTGATTCCCGCCATGATGACCGAACTTGAGCCGGTAGGTTTCCGCCCCCAGGGCGCGGCCAATCAACTGGTGGCCGAGACAAATCCCAAACAGCGGCGCGCCGCTTTCGATGAGTTCACGTACGGCCTCTACCGCGTAGGGCAAGCCCGCCGGGTCACCAGGGCCGTTGGAGAGAAAGACGCCATCCGGCTTCATCGCCAGCACTTCGCGGGCAGGCGTATCGGCAGGGACGACGGTCAAATTCGCGCCATAACTCGCCAGATGCCGCAGGATGTTCTCTTTAACCCCAAAATCATACGCCACGATGGACAATGGTTGCCTGCTCACTGATAACTGATGACTGGTGACTGGTTCTACCCATTTGCTCCCGGCATCATCCTGCCAATGATACGACTCCGGGCAGGTAACTTCCCGCACCATATCGCGCCCATCCAGCCCCGGCCAGTTGCGCGTCATCTGGAGCAGGGTTTCGGGCGGCGTGCCCTGGGTAGAAAGCGCGGCTTTTTGCGTGCCGCCATCGCGCAGTTTGCGGGTGAGAAAGCGCGTATCCACGCCGCTGATGCCCGGCACGCCGTGCCGCGCCAGCCAATCGGAAAGCGGCAGGGTTGCGCGCCAGTTGGAGACGACCGGGCTGAGAGAGCGAATCACCGCCGCCGAGACCTGCGGATGGGCTGATTCGTCATCCTCCAGGTTGATGCCCACGTTGCCGATGTGCGAGACGGTGAATAAGACGCCCTGCCCGCGATACGAGGGGTCGGTCAAAATCTCCTGGTAGCCGGTCATGCTGGTATTAAAGACCAGTTCAAACACCGCATCCGTTTCAGCCCCAAAAGCCTGACCATGCAAAATCGCGCCATCTTCAAGAACCAGGGTAGCATTCATACTGCATTCATCATTCTTCATTCCGCATTCCATTCACGGCAGGCTGGTTTCGCCCATCAGGTAGCGGTCGCACTCACGCGCCGCGCCGCGTCCTTCATGGATGGCCCACACCACCAGGCTTTGCCCGCGCCGCATATCGCCCGCCGCAAAAACACCCGGAATGTTGGTGGCGAATTTATCATATTCGGCTTTGACGTTGCTGCGGGCGTCACGCTCCAACCCCAGCGCCTGCGGAAGGGTATCTTCCGGGCCGAGAAAACCCATCGCCAGCAGAACCAGTTGCGCCGGGCGCACCTGCTCACTGCCGGGAATCTCACGCGGGACAAAACGCCCACTCTCGTCCTTGCTCCATTCCACCCGCACGGTTTCAATTCCGGTCACCTGACCGTTGCCATCATCCAGGAAGCGTTTGGCCGTCACCAGGTAGTCACGCGGGTCGCGGCCATGCAGCGCGGCATATTCTTCCTGTCCGTAATCCAGCATGTACACCTTCGGCCATTCGGGCCAGGGATTGTTGGGCTGACGGGTTTCGGGCGGGCGCGGCAGAATTTCGAGCTGAGTCACGCTCTTGCAGCCCTGCCGCAGGGACGTGCCAACGCAATCGGTGCCGGTATCGCCGCCACCGATGACAATCACATCCTTGCCTTCAGCGGAGATGTAGGGATAGACGAACGCGCCCCAACTCTGCGCCCCGCCGTAATGCTGGTCGTGCAGGCGGCGGGTGTTGGCGTGAAGGAACTCTACCGCAAAGTGAATGCCCTTGAGCTGACGGCCTTCGATGTTCAGGTCGCGCGGCTTAGTCGCGCCGCAGGCCAGCACCACCGCATCGAACTCCTGAAGCAGCTTTTCGGCGGGGTAGGTCTTGCCGATTTCGATGTTGGTAACGAACTGAATGCCCTCGGCGGCCATCAAATCCACCCGGCGGCGGACGATGTTTTTATCCAATTTCATATTGGGAATGCCATATTGCAGCAGCCCACCGATTCGGTCGGCGCGCTCAAAGACCGTCACCCAATGCCCGGCTTTGTTCAACTGGTCGGCGCAGGCCAGCCCCGCCGGGCCAGAACCCACCACCGCCACCCGCTTGCCAGTGCGGACGGCGGGCGGGGTGGGAGTAATCCAGCCTTCCTCGAAGCCTTTTTCGATGATGGCGTGTTCGATGGACTTGATAGTCACCGCCGGAGCATTGATTCCGACCGTGCAGGAGCCTTCACACGGAGCGGGACACACCCGCCCGGTGAACTCCGGGAAGTTATTGGTCTTCAGCAGGCTTTCCAGCGCCTGCCGCCACAGACCACGATACACCAGGTCATTCCATTCAGGAATCAAGTTATGGATGGGGCATCCTGCTGCCATGCCGCTGATGAGCGTGCCGGTGTGACAGAACGGAATGCCGCAATTCATGCAGCGCGCCGCCTGCACCTGAAGTTTCTCTTCCGCCATCGGCAGGTGGAACTCGTTCCAGTCGTGAATCCGCTCTTCCGGCGGACGGTCAGCGGGAGTCTCCCGCGCGTATTCGATAAAACCGGTTGGTTTACCCATACGATACTCCTAATTTCCACTCACCCGCGCCACATCGCGGCTGTTGGCTTCAAAGGCCGCCATCACGGCTTCTTCGCCGCTCAACCCGGCGCGTTCCATTTCCTTGAGCAAATTCATCATGCGAGCGTAATCATGCGGCATGACGCAGACGAACTTCACGCGGCTGCGCTCCCAATCCAGCAAGATGCGGCGGGCGTAGTCGCTGCCAGTGGCCTCCAGGTGGCGTTCCAGCAGCCCGCGCACCAAGGCGGCTTCTTCGGGGTCGTCCAATTCCTGCAAACTGACCATTTCCTTGTTGCAGCGGCCAGGGAATTCGCCGCGCTCATCGAAGACGTAGGCAATACCGCCAGACATGCCCGCTGCGAAATTGCGCCCGGTGCGTCCCAGCACCACCACGCGCCCGCCAGTCATGTACTCGCAGCCATGGTCGCCCACGCCCTCCACCACTGCCGTCATCCCGCCGTTACGAACACAGAAGCGTTCGCCGGCGCGCCCGCGAATGTACGCCTCGCCGCTTGTCGCGCCATAAAACGCGACATTGCCGATGATGGTATTCTCTTCAGGGACAAAAGTGGAAGCCGCTGGGGGATAAACGATGATTTTGCCGCCCGAAAGCCCCTTGCCAACGTAATCGTTGGCATCGCCCTCCAGCCGCAGGGTGATACCTTTGGGCAGGAACGCTCCAAAACTCTGTCCTGCCGCCCCCTTGAAGGTCAGGCGGATGGTATCTTCCGGCAAGCCAGAAGCGCCATATTTGCGCGTCACCTCGCTGCCCAGCCGCGCGCCGACCGAGCGGTGAATGTTGCGGATGAGAAGTTCCGCCCGCACAGGCTGGCCATGTTCGAGCGCGGGTTTGCACGTTTCCAGCAGCACGGTGGCGTCCAGCGTCTTCTCCAGTTCGTGATTCTGCTTCATGCGGCAGGTTTGGGTGGACAGGGTATCCACCACATCCGGCTGATAGAGCAGGTTGGAGAAATCCAGCCCTTTCGATTTCCAGTGCAAAGCAGATTGCTTCACCTGAAGCACCTCGGAATGCCCGACCATCTCCTCCACCGAGCGGAAGCCCAGTTGCGCCATGATTTCGCGCATTTCGCTGGCGATGAAGCGCATGAAGTTGACCACATGCTCCGGCTCGCCCTTGAAGTTGCGGCGCAGTTCCGGGTTTTGGGTAGCGATTCCGGTGGGGCAGGTATCCAGATGACAGACGCGCATCATCACGCAGCCCAGCGCCACCAGCGGGGCAGTGGCAAAGCCGAATTCTTCCGCGCCGAGCAGGGCGGCAATCACCACATCGCGCCCGGTCTTAAGTTGTCCATCGGTTTCGACCACAATCCGGTCGCGCAGGTTGTTCATCAGCAAGGTCTGGTGCGTTTCGGCCAGGCCGAGTTCCCAGGGCAGGCCAGCGTGCTTGATGCTGCTGAAGGGCGAAGCGCCCGTGCCGCCATCGTGTCCGCTAATCAGGACGACATCGGCGCGCGCTTTGGCAACTCCTGCCGCAATCGTGCCGACTCCCACCTCCGAAACCAGTTTGACGCTGATTCGGGCTTCGGGGTTGGCGTTCTTCAGGTCATGAATCAATTGCGCCAGGTCTTCGATGGAGTAAATATCGTGGTGCGGCGGCGGCGAAATCAGCCCCACGCCGGGCGTGGAGTGGCGCACTTTCGCAATCCAGGGATAGACCTTGCGCCCCGGCAACTGGCCGCCCTCGCCGGGCTTGGCGCCTTGCGCAATTTTGATTTGCAACTCTTTTGCATGAACCAGGTATTCGCTGGTAACGCCAAAACGCGCCGAGGCCACCTGCTTGATGGCGCTGTTTTTCGAGTCGCCGTTGGGCAGGGGAATGTAACGCGCCGGGTCTTCGCCGCCCTCGCCGGTGTTGCTCTTGCCGCCGATGCGGTTCATGGCGATTGCCAGAGTTTCGTGCGCTTCCTTGCTAATCGAGCCGTAACTCATCGCGCCGGTCTTAAAGCGGCGCATGATGGATTCGACCGGCTCCACTTCTTCCAGCGGAATCGCCCGCTCCAGGTCTTTGAACTCCAGCAGGGCACGCAACGTGCCTTTCTTTGCTTCTTCCGCGTTGATAAGAGCGGAATACTCTTTGAACTCGCTGTAACTGCCCACGCGAACAGCTTTTTGCAGTTTGTGGATGGTGAGCGGGTTGAACAGATGGTATTCGCCATCGCTGCGCCACTGATATTCGCCGCTGGTTGGCAGGGTGTTGGTGTAAACGCGCCGCGCGGCGTAGCCCTGTTTATGGCGCATTTCGGCCTCGCGGGCGATGATTTCAATGTCAATGCCGCCAATGCGCGAGGGAGTCCAGGTAAAGTATTTATCAATCACGCTCTGATGAATGCCCAGGGCCTCGAAAATCTGCGCGCCGCAATAACTCTGAATGGTCGAAATGCCCATCTTGGAGATGGTCTTGACGATGCCTTTCGTGGCAGCCTTCAAGAAGTTCTTGATGGCCTGTTTCTTATCCATGCCATTCAGGAAGCCCTGCTCGACCAAATGCTCAATGGCCTCGTAGGCCAGATACGGGTTGATGACGGTGGCCCCGTACCCGATGAGCGCAGCGAAGTGATGCACTTCGCGCGGTTCGCCGCTTTCCAACACCAGGCCAACTTGCGTGCGCTTGCCCTGCCGCACCAGGTGATGATGAAGCCCGGCCACCGCTAGCAGCGCCGGAATGGGAACATGGTCTTTGTCCATATCGCGGTCTGAAAGCACCAGCAGGTTGAAACCGCGCGCAATGGCCGAATCGGCGGCCTGGAAGAGTTCTTCCATCGCCTGCTCCAACCCGGCCCCACCCGAACCCGCCGGGAAGAGAATCGGCAGTCTCATCACCGCAAAACCGGGGATTTTGCTGTGATAAATCTTCGCCATGTCCTCGTTCTTTAGCAGGGGGAACTCCAGCCGAATCTGGTGGCAGCTCTGCGGAGCAGGCTCCAGAATGTTGCTCTCCGCACCAACCATGACTTCCGTAGATGTGACCAGTTCCTCCCGAACCGAGTCAATTGGCGGGTTGGTGACTTGCGCGAACAACTGCTTGAAGTAGTTGTAGAGCAGTTTGGGCTTTTCGGAAAGCACCGCCAGGGCGGCGTCATTGCCCATCGAGCCAATCGGTTCCACGCCATCCCGCGCCATCGGGGTCAGAATCAGGTTCAGGTCTTCATCGGTATAGCCGAAGGCGCTCAGCCGCTGAGTCAGGGTCGAGCAGTCGGATTGCGGCACGAGTTCTGGCCTGGGCTTGGGAATTTCTTCCAGCGAAATCTGATACTTGTTCAGCCAGTCGCGGTAGGGATGCGCCGAAGCCAGTCTGGTCTTGATTTCTTCATCGCTGACGATTCGCCCTTCGGCAGTATCAATCAGGAACATGCGGCCCGGCTTGAGGCGGTTTTTGTAAGCCACATTTTCCGGCGGAATCTCCAGCACGCCCACTTCCGATGCCAGAATCACCTGACCATCTTTGGTGACGTAATAGCGCGCCGGGCGCAGACCATTGCGGTCGAGCGAAGCGCCCACCATCACGCCGTCGGTGAAGACCATCGCGGCGGGGCCATCCCAGGGTTCCTGCAAGTTGGCGTGGAACTCGTAGAAGGCACGTTTCGAGTCGGACATGCTCTCGTGCTTCGACCAGGGTTCGGGAATCATCATCGCCATCACATGCGGCAGAGGCCGCCCGGCCAGCGTGAGTAATTCGACATAGTTGTCGAACATGGCCGTATCACTGCCATCCGGCTGAAGGATGGGCAAAACTTTCTTAAATTCACCGCCAAATACGGAAGACTCCAGCCAGTTTTCTTGCGCCCGCAGCCAGTTGACATTGCCGCGCAGGGTGTTGATTTCGCCATTGTGAGAAATATACCGATAGGGGTGCGCCCGCTCCCAACTGGGGAAGGTGTTGGTGCTGAAGCGCGAGTGAACCACTGCCAGCGCGCTCTCAAAATCCGGCTCCGAAAGGTCGGGGAAATAGCCGCGCAGTTGGTCCGAGACCAGCATTCCCTTATACACCAGCGTCTTGTACGACAAACTGGCAATATAGAAATATTTGCCGCCCTCGAACGCGCCGCCAAAGCGGATTTCCTTTTCAGCGCGGCGGCGGATGATGTACAGTTTGCGCTCAAAGGCCATTTCATCCTGTAAGCGCGGACTGCGCTCGATAAACGCCAGGCGCATCTTTGGCTCGGCGCGCAAGGCCGAAGCGCCCAACCCGGCGTTGTTGGTCTTGACCGTGCGCCAACCGATGAAACGCTGCCCTTCGGAAGCAACAATATTCTCAAAGCGAACTTCGATAGCGCGCCGCTGGTTCGGGTCGGGCGGCAAAAAGACCATTCCCACCCCGTACCAGCCTGGCTCTGGCAGGGAAAACCCGTGCCGCTGCGCCTTGCGCTGCAAAAACGCGTGCGGCAGCTGCACGAGAACTCCGGCCCCATCGCCAGTGTTCGGCTCCGCGCCGCGCGCCCCGCGATGGGTGAGACTTTCCAGCACCGTCAGCGCCTGTTCGAGAATACGGCGAGATTTTTGCCCATTGATGTTAACCACAAACCCCACGCCACAGGCATCATGCTCGAATTCCGGGCAATACAACCCCTGACGAAAAGGCTCCTCCTGTTTTCGGTTCATAGTCTTCCTCCTGTTTAGCAAAGCGTCCGGCAAAACCAGACGCCCAAAATCATCCATCACACGCGCCGCAGGCTGTCACCTGCTCCAAACCGGCGCCAAAATAAATTCCGGCGATTATAGCATAATGTATAGACAACGCAGCAAAATGCAGAAGGGAAAATGTTGAATGATGAATTTCTGTTGGCAGGATAACTTCATCAATTCATCACTTATCATTCAATCACTGTTCCCTTTCCTGATATGGCGTTGGAAATCGGCGCTTCCACCCGCCCATCGGCAATGATGACTTTGCCAACCCCGCCTTGCAGGGCTTCCTCGGCCCCCAGCACCTTCTTCTTCATCCGGCCCTGCGCCATCTCCAGCGCGGCGGATAGTTTGGCCTGTGGCAAATGCGAAATCACGGTAGATTCATCCGGGAAGCGTTCCATCAGGCCCGGAACAGCAGTCAACAGAATCAGCGTCTCCGCGTTCAGCGCAGCAGCGACCATCGCGGCGGCGCGGTCGGCATCCACATTCAGCGCCTCACCCTTGTGGCTGACCGCCACCGGCGCAATCACTGGCAAATAGCCGCCATTCAGCAAAACCATTAACAAATCACGATTAACGGTTTCTATCTTCCCCGTGTAATCATCCCGAATGATTTTGCGCTTGCCGTTTTCCACGCTCTGAATTGACTCTTTGCGCTCGGCCACCATCAGCCGCCCATCCAGGCCGCACAGGCCAAAGGCATTGACGCCCAGCATTTGCAACTGCTCGGTGAGCAGGGAATTGACCTTGCCGTTGACCGCCATCAGGAAAATCTCCAGCGTTTTGCGGTCGGTGTAGCGAGACGTGTACCCCGATGGCGAAGTGATGAACTTGGGCGGCGCGCCAAGCGCCTCGCCCAGCGCATTCGCCTCCGCCGAGCCGCCATGCACGAAGACCAGTCGCTGCCCGGCCTTGAGTAATGCGGCGGCATCCTGGCAAATGGCGGAAAAATCCACGCCTTCCGTGCCGCCAAGTTTGACCACGGTGATTGTTTGCATCATTTAATTCTCCAGATTTTGTCCTGAGCGGAGCGAGCCAACAGGCAAGCGCTGCCGAAGGACAAGCACAAGATAAAAACTATTTCCCAAAAATCGCCCTTCGACTTCACTTCGTTCCGCTCAGGGCTTTTATATTGGATGAAGGCCCGCAAACTCCAGCCCCAGCGTTTCCTCCCAGCCCATCATCAGGTTGAGACACTGCACCGCCGTGCCGGATGCGCCTTTCATCAGGTTATCTATCGCACAAATCGAGACCACATGCCCGTTGGATTCGTCCAACTCAAAGCCAATATCAGCGTAGTTCGAGCCAGCCACAATTTTCGGCTCCGGTACGCGGTAAATGCCGCGCTGTTCCTTGACGATACGGATGAACGGATTTTCGTTCGCGGCGGCGCGATACGCCTTCCACAGGTCTTTATTTGCCACGCCCGGCCTGACCTTCGCGTGAGCGGTTGCCAGCACGCCGCGCACCAGGTCCACAGCAGTCATCGTCAGCGAAACGTTCGTCAGGCCCAATTCCTGAATCACCTCCGCCGTGTGACGATGCCCAAAGGCCGAAAACGTGCGGATGACATTGGCGCGCTCGGCATGATGTGAACCGGCATTCCCCTCCGCGCCGCTTTCGGACGAGCCGACCTTGATTTCGACGAAAATCGGCTGTTCCAGGTCAATCAGCCCGGCTTTCGCCAGCGGCAGAAGCGCCAGGTTGGTGGCAGTGGCATTACACCCCACCCCGCTGATGTACTTCGCCCCGGCCATTTCGGCGCGATGCAGTTCCGGCAAGCCATAGACGAATTTCCCCAGCCAGCCCGGCGCGGCATGCGGCTCGCCGTACCACTTCTGGTAATCGGCAGGGTCTTTCAGCCGGAAATCCGCCGAAAGGTCGATGATTCTGCCCGCCAGCGCGTCGTACTCGTCGATTCGCTTCTGCGCTTGGCCGTGCGGCAAAGCCAGAAAGAGAACATCCACCGGTTCAAGTTGCGCCGGGTCGCTGAACTTGAGTTGCGTGCGCTTCCGCAAATTGGGGTGAACCTGATAAACATATTCGCCCAAATGCGAGCGCGAGGTCACTTGCTTCACTTCCACGTTCGGGTGGCCCAGCAACAGCCGCAGCAACTCCCCGCCGCCATACCCCGAACCGCCGATGATAGAAACGGTTGTAGTCATAAGAATAATTGCTCCTGTTTCAGTTGTCAGTTGTCAGTTGTCAGTTATCAGTTGTCAGTTATCAGTTATCAGTTATCAGTCACCCACACTGTTCACTGTTCACTGTTCACTGCTCACTGCTCACTGTTCACTGCTCACTCGCCACTCCCATCACATACGCCACAATCTCATCCGCAATATCAATCCCGCTGACGGGCTGCATGGTGTGGAATTCCATCGTATGATTGATTTCGTTGACCAGATAGCCGCGTTCCGGGTGTTCAATCAAATCCACCGCCAGCACACCGCCGCCCACTGCCGCCGTTGCCCGCAGGCACAGGTCTTCAATTTCCGGCGTAATCGGGCAAAGTTCGCCCTCGCCGCCGCGCGCCGTGTTGGTAATCCAATGCTCCGACTTGCGGTACATGGCCGTCAGCACCCGGTCGCCAATCACAATCGCGCGAATATCGCGCCCCGGCTTCTCGATGTATTCCTGAATGTAAAAAACCGAATGCTGCACCGACCCCAGCGTGGCCTTATGCTCCAGCACCGCCTCCGCCGCGTCGCGGTCGTTGATTTTGGCAAGCAAACGCCCCCACGACCCAACCACCGGCTTCAGCACCACCGGATAGCCAAAGGCTTCAATCGCCTCCAGCGCCGCTTCGGGGGTGAAGGCCGTCGCATTGTGCGGCTGCGGCAGCCCGGCTTTTGCCAGCATCGCCGAGGTAGTCAACTTATCGCCGCAAATTTCCGCCACCGCCGCCGTATTCACCGTTGGCACGCCAAACGCATTCAGCATCCGCAGCGCATACAGCCCGCTCGTATAACTGATACTGCGCTCCAGCACGGCATCGAAGGCGCGCCAGGGAGCGGGGTTCTCCAGGTCAAACGAAATCGCCCGGTCATCCAGCCGCTCATAATCAATGCCGCGCTTCTCCATCGCGCCAAAAATCCACTTCTCCTCCACCCGCACACGGGAGTAGAGAACGCCAATTCGTAGTCGTTTTTGCATAGCAACTCCAGAGAAATGATGAATGCGGAATGATGAATTCCGCATTCATCATTCTGAACTCTGCATTGGCTTTACTCTCCCCAATCTTCCTGCTCCATCGGGGCCAGTTCCACCGCGGCGGGGTTGAGCGCGGTCACTTCCAAATCCACGCCGCAATCGGGGCAGACGATGATTTCGCCCACCTCGGCATTCGCTTCGAGGCTGATTTCGGCTTCGCATTCGGGGCAAACAACGGTGTTCATGATTTTTTCTCCTTTTGTGAATGGATTACGGATGATTGATAACTTCTTTTGCTTTCGCAATCTGCTTTTTTACGGAATCGGGAGATGTTCCCCCCGTCGCATTCCGCCGTTTAACGGATTCCATCGGGTCGAAAACCTGGTACACATCGGATTCAAACAACCCGAAAGCCTGCATCTCGTTTAACGAGAGCTTCTCCAGGCTGATACCCTTCTCTGCCGCCACCCGAACAGATTTGCCCGCCGCGGCATGTGCCTCCCTGAAAGGAACACCCTTGCGGACGAGATAATCCGCCAAATCGGTTGCCAGCATCGCTGAGTCAATCGCCGCCAACATTTTTTCGGGCCGCACGGTCATCGTTTCGAGAGCGCCCGCCAGCACGGGCAGAATCAACGTCAGCGTATCGAAAGCCTGAAAAACGGGGACTTTGTCCTCCTGCAAATCCTTGTCGTAAGTGGAGGGCAGCCCTTTGAGCGTCGCCAGCATCCCGGTCAGCAGGCCAAGCAGCGTTCCGGCTTTGCCGCGCGAGAGTTCGAACAGGTCGGGATTTTTCTTTTGCGGCATCAGGCTGGAGCCGGTCGAATAAGAATCCGACAGTTCAAAAAAACCAAACTCGGCGGTGGTAAACAAGACCATCTGCTCGCTCAACCTGCTCAGGTGAACACCCATCATCGCGGCGCAGAACAGGAATTCGGCGGCAAAATCGCGGTCAGAGACGGCATCCAGGCTGTTTTGGGCGGGGCTGTCGAAGTCGAGCGCCATCGTCAAGGCTTCGCGGTCAATCTCGAACGCCGTTCCCGCCAGCGCGCCGCAGCCGAGCGGCAAAACGGCCACCCGGTCGCGCAGGTCGTTCAGGCGGTCTTTATCGCGCTCCAGCGGCCAGAAGTGACCAAGCAGCCAGTGCGCCAGCGTGATAGGTTGGGCGCGCTGCAGGTGGGTGTAACCCGGCATCAGCGTGGTGGTGTGTTTTTCAGCCAGATTCAACAATGCAGATTGCAGAATGCAGATTGCAGAATTTAACTGCTCAATCGCATCCAGCATCCACAGCCGAAAATCGGTCGCCACCTGGTCATTGCGGCTGCGCCCGGTGTGCAGTTTGCCCGCTGTTGCGCCAATCAGTTCTCCCAGCCGCCGCTCGACCGCCGTGTGAATATCCTCGTCCGATTCGTGGAAAGTGAATGTGTTTTGGGCAAATTCACCGGCAATCTGATTCAGGCCACTCAAGATGGCGGCATGTTCCGCCTCGGTCAGCAAGCCCGCTTTGAACAGCCCGCCCGCCCAGGCCATCGAACCGCGCACATCCTGCGCCGCCAGGCGCTGGTCAAACGGCAGGGAGGTGTTCAACAGCCACGCAGCGGCATCTAATTTGCCGGTAAATCGTCCACTCCAAAGGGTCATGGGTGCTCCTTTTCAACCTGAGCGCAGGCCTGAGCCTGTCGAAGGCCGTAGCCGAAGGGCAGTTACCGGCGCTTCGACTACGCTGCGCTCCGCTCAGCGCCTGCTAGTCTCTCTTGAACTTCGAATAATCCGGCTTGGGCAAATTCATCCCGGCCACCGGCAGGCCGTTCAGGGCGCGGACTTTGAGCGACAGGCCATACAGCCGGATAAAGCCCTCGGCCAGGCTCTGGTCATAGACATCTTCCTGCCCAAAGGTGGCGAAATCCTCGCGGTACAGGCTGAACTTGCTCTTGCGCCCGGCGCTGATGATGTTGCCCTTGTAGAGTTTCAGCCGCACCGTGCCGGTGACCGGGCCTTGCGTGGCGTTGACGAAAGCATCCAGCGCCTCGCGCAGGGGCGTAAACCACAGGCCGTTATAGGTCAGGTCAGCATATTTGACCGCCACCATCTGTTTGAAAGCCAGGGTTTCATGGTCAAGGACGAGCGATTCAAGTTCGCGGTGGGCATAGAGCAGAATCGTGCCGCCGGGGGTTTCGTACACGCCATGCGATTTCATGCCGACCAGACGGTTTTCGACCAAATCCACCCGCCCAATGCCGTGCGCCCCGCCAATGGCGTTCAGCCGTTCGATGAGTTTGGCCGGGCTGAGTTTTTCGCCATTCACCGCTACCGGTTCGCCGCTCTCAAACTCGATTTCAACGTAAGCGGGTTCATCCGGCGCGTTCTCGGGCGAGGTGGAAATCTGGTACATGCTCTCTTCCGGCTCGTTCCAGGGGTCTTCGAGCAGGCCGCCTTCGTGCGAGAGGTGCCACAGGTTTGAATCGCGGCTGTAAATGGATTTGACGGTCGCAGTCACGGGCACGTTGTGTTTGGCGGCATAGGCAATCGCATCCTCGCGGGAGCGGATATCCCACTCGCGCCAGGGGGCGATAATCTTCAGGCGCGGGTCAAGCGCCATCACGGTCAACTCGAAGCGCACCTGGTCATTGCCCTTGCCGGTTGCGCCATGCGCCACCGCATCCGCGCCGACTTCGTGCGCCACATCCACAAGGTGCTTGGCAATCAGCGGGCGGGCAACGGAGGTGCCGAGCAGGTACTTGTGTTCGTACACCGCGCCCGATTTGAGCATCGGGAACAGGTACTCGGCGGCGAACTCCTCGCGCATATCGTGCATCACGAACTGGCTCGCGCCGCTGTTGAGCGCCTTTTGCTCCAGTTTGGTCATGTCTTCATCGCCCTGGCCCACATTGGCGCAAAAGCAGACCACTTCACAGCCGTAGTTTTCCTTCAACCACGGGACTATCACGGATGTGTCCAGCCCACCGGAGTAGGCGAGGACGACTTTCTGGACGGACGGTTTTGGTTTGGACATGGGTTCTCCTGTTCGGTATTCCCTCTCCCTTTGGGAGAGGGTGAGGGTGAGGGGAATATGTAACAAAAAACCGCCCTCCAAGAAGGAGGGCGGTTTGGGTTGACCTGCGCGCTCACTTACGCGCTTACTGCGTCATCCGAAAACACAAAAACCCGTCCTTCTCGGAGAGAAGCGGGTACGGACGACGGGAACGCGGGAACGACTTTGTGAACATATTGGGCGGTATTCTACCAGCGAAACGAAATCTGTCAATGGTTTTCAGGCATAAATTTCGGTGATTGAACGGTTAAAGTTTACTTTCGATAGCCCTGCGCGCTGATTTCCTGCGAGGCAATCGTCACGCTTTCCAGGCAGATTTCGCCCGGCCATTCCTCGCGCAGCGCCTCGTTAAGCAATTGCGCCAGCAAATCGGTCAGCGGCACAGAGATTCCGCCCAGGCTGACCGAAGTCAGGCTGATTTGCGGCATGCAATTCACCGCCTGCATGCTGCCCTGCCCTTCGACCGGAATCACATCACCATTCACCAGGACAGGAACGCCCTGTTTCTCGATGAAGTCCCGCGAAACCGCGCCTTCGACCTTCACCGCGCCATCCAGCAGGGTCACTTTGCCATTGAGCAGACCGTTTTTGGCCGCGCCGGGCGTGGCAAGGTACGCGCTCACCATCGCTTCCACATCCGAAGCGGAGGCATACGCCCGCACACGATTGCCCGGTTGAAGCAGAGCGGGCAAGCCCTCCAGCGCTTCGAGCGAATTGATGCGGTATTCGGTCACAGAAGGCGTGGGGGACAGGGTTGGGGTCGGCGTGACCGGCGCGGGAGGCGCCAGCCCTACCCATTGCAGCAGCCAGGCCAGCCAGCCCGGCAGCGGCGAGGGGTCATCCATGCCGCGCGCATAGGCGGGGGCAACAACGCTCAACGCCAGGAAGGCCACCAGCACGGCCAGGAGGATTCTTTGCCAGAGTTTCATAAGTCTTGCTCCTTTCTGGCAAAAATTCTACCAGCAAAAGCCCGCAAACTCCCGTTCCGTACTCGATTGTTAATGTTCCACTCACCTGCGCGGCAACCATCGTTGGCCGCATTCATCATTGACCAATCACATAGTCCACCATCAACGCCGGGATGTTGACTCCCGTGGTAGCGATGCTGTTGCGAAACTCCATCGTGTGATTAACTTCGTTGACGGTCAGGCCGTCATCCGTCTCGAACACGTCAATCGCCAGCAGGCCGCCGCCAATGGCCTGCGCCGTCCGGCGGCACAGGTCGCTCAGTTCGGGGGTCAGCGGGCAATTGGAGGCCACGCCGCCGCGCGCGGTGTTGGTTATCCAATTTTCCGAAGCGCGATAGATGGCGCAAATCGGCTCTTCGCCAATCACAAAGGCGCGGATGTCGCGTCCCGGCTTGTGAATGTATTCCTGGATGTAAAAGACCTGGTGATGCACGCCCAAAGCGGATTTATGCTCGATGAGCGCTTCGGCCATCGCGCGGTTTTCCACCTTCGCCAGCAGACGCCCCCACGAGCCGACTACCGGCTTCAGCACGCAGGGGTATCCCATCGCTTCCACCGCCTGAAGCGCGGATTCTTCATCAAAGGCCATATACACCTTCGGGGTGGGGATTCCGGCGCGGGCGAGAATCTGGCTGGTGACGTATTTATCGCCGCAGCGTTCGGCCACTTCGGGGGGGTTGACCACTTTCACGCCGTGCGCCTGAAAAATTTTGGAGATGTAGACTCCCCGCGAGTACGAGATAGACCGCTCGAACAAGACATCCACCGCTTCGGGCAGGCAGGAAATATCGAAAAACCGTTCCCCATCGTTAATGCGGATGACTTCCACGCTCGGGCGTTTTTCCAGTTCCTCGAGCAGATATTTTTCCTCCACGCGCAGGCGGGTATAGAGAAAACCGACTTTAATCATGAGTTCATCCTCGCTTTCAGTTCATCATTCTGGATTTGACCGCTTCCGTCATTTCGCTCGTGGTCAGCGTCCCGCCCAGGTCGGGGGTTGTCTCCCCGGCGGCAATGCAGGTAATGACCGCGTTCCGCAAGCGGACGGCGGATTGTGCTTCGCCGAGATATTCGAGCATCATAGCGGCGGCAAAAAACGCGGCGGTGGGGTTGGCCTTGCCCGTCCCAACCAGCGGCGGGGCCGAACCATGCACCGGCTCGAAAACCGCCGCCTCCGCGCCAATGTTGCCAGAAGCCGCCACGCCCAGCCCGCCAACCAGCATACAGGCTTCATCGCTCAAAATATCGCCAAACAGATTGGTGGTGACGATGACCTGGAACTGCTCCGGCGCGCGAATCAACTCCATCGCGCAAGTATCCACCAGCATTTCAGCCAGTTCGATGTCCGGGTAGGCTGCCGCCACATCCAGCGCCACGCGGCGAAACAGGCCGCACGTCTGACGCAGGATGTTGGCTTTGTGAACGAGATGGACTCGCGTCCGCCCGGTCTGACGCGCCAGGTCAAAGGCTTTGCGAACGATGCGCTCCGAACCGCGCCGGGTGATGACCCGCTCGGTGATGGCGCGATTGCCGTTGTCCTCGACCCGCTCAAGGCCGGAATACAACCCTTCGGTGTTCTCACGGACAATCACCAGGTCTATCCCCTGACGGGAGGAGGGATGCGGCAGGGAGCGATTCGGGCGCAAGTTGGCGTATAAATCCAGCGCCTGGCGCATGCGCACCACCGGCGAAAAGTAGCCGGGGAGGTTTGGCGGGGTGGTCACGGCCCCGAACAAAGCCGCGTCCGACTGACGAATCGCCTCCAGCGTGGACTCGGGCAGGGGCGTGCCAAGCCGCTCATACGCGCCCAAACCGATTTCGGCGCGGGTGAAAGTCCATTCCAGCGGCAGGGCGCGCAAAACCGTTTCAGCAGCGGCGATGACTTCCGGGCCAATGCCATCGCCGGGGAGGAGGGTAATTTGGTAGGGCATAAGTGAAATCCAGAATGAAAAATGATGAATGCAGAATGAAAAAATTCAGCATTCATCATTCCGCATTCATCAATTCTTGAATGTCGTGTTCCTTCAAAAAGTTGACAATCCCGCCCGCTTCGGCGATTTTCAGAACGAAATCGGGCAGAGGGCGCGCCTGAAACGCTGCGCCGGTGGTCAGGTTATGAATCTGACCGGTGGATAAATCCACCTCCACCTCGTCGCCCTCGCGGATGCCTTCGACCGCTTCCGGGCATTCGAGAATGGGCAGACCGATGTTGATGGCGTTGCGGAAGAAGATGCGCGCAAACGAAGCCGCGATGATGCACCTGGCCTGCGAGCCTTTGATGGCAATCGGCGCGTGCTCGCGCGATGAGCCGCAGCCAAAGTTCTGCCCGCCAACGATGATGTCGCCAGGTTTGACGTTTTTGGCGTACTCCGGCTTGACCTCGCAAAAGACGTTCTTGGCGAGCTGGAGCGGGTCAATGGTGATATTAAACCGACCGGGGATGATTTCGTCGGTGTTCATGTTTTCTCCAAACGTCCAAGCTTTTCCCATAAGGGCCTCCGAAATGATGAATGATGGTGAATGGTGAATGGTGAATGACGGAGCATTCCGCATTCACCATGCTAAATTCGTAACTACCCACCCATCCTGCCCAAAGGCATTGTCGAAATACAAGCGGTTTGACAGGATGAAAGGATGTAAGGACAGCGGCTTATTTGGATGGTCAATTTCATCCTTTTATCTTTCCATGCTGTTTGGTACTGTAAGGGGTAAGCAATTCCCTGAATTCTGCACTTTCCTCGGGTCGGTAATCCGTCCCGTCAGCGCGGTGGCGGCGGCAGTGGCCGGGCTGGCGAGGTAAATTTCAGCCAGCGGGCTGCCCATGCGCCCGACAAAGTTGCGGTTCATGGTGGTCAGAGCGCGCTCGCCCGGCGCCAGAATGCCGCCATGCCGCCCGATGCACGCCCCACAGCCCGTGCCGGTGACCGTACAACCGGCGTCTATCAGCATTTCGATGAGTCCGTTTTGCAGGGCTTTCTTGTAAATCCGCTGGCTGGCCGGAGTGACGATGACGCGCACCAGCGGATTGACCCGTTTGCCTTTCAGCATGTTCGCCACAATTTCCAGGTCCTCGTAGCGGGCGTTGGTGCAAGTGCCGATGTAAACTTCGTGAACTTCCAACCCCTCCACCTGCTCCAGCGGCTTAACGTTATCCACATCCGGGTGGCAGGCCACCTGCGGGGTGAGCGTGGAAACGTCAATTTCGAGCACGCGCTCGTAGCGGGGGTTAACCGGCTGGAGGTTCTCAAAATCCCTCACCCCCGCATTCCCCAACGGCGTTTCGTTCAGCAAATAGTCCACCGTCACCTGGTCGGCGGCAATCAGCCCGCACTTGGCGCCGATTTCGGTGGACATATTCGGGAAAATAATGCGTTCGTGCATGGGCAGATTTTCGATATACTCGCCGCCAAATTCCACCGAGCGGTAGGTCGCGCCATCCATGCCGAGCAGCCCGGCAATGTGAATCATCACATCTTTGGCATAGACTCCCGGCTGAGTTTGCCCGCGCAGTTCGATGCGAATCGTCTCCGGCACTTTGAACCAACATTTGCCCGTCACCCACGCAACGGCAATTTCGGTCGAGCCAAGTCCCGCGCCGAACGCGCCCATCACGCCGTAAGTGTTGGAGTGGGAATCGGCCCCGATGACGATAGACCCGGGGGTGATGAAGCCCTCTTCCAGCATCACCTGATGACAAACGCCCTGCGTGAACAGGTGGGGAAGTTCCTGCTCCTTGACGAAATCGATGATTTTGCGGTGATTTTCTGCTGCCATCACGTTCGGGGCCGGGTAGGCATGGTCGAGATGCAGCACAATCCGATTCTTGTCGTAAATCGGTTTACCAATTTCCCGAAACGCCTTGATTGCCAGCGGGGTGGTGTTATCGTGGCTCATGATGTAATCCACATCCAGCAGGATGATTTCACCGGCCTGCACGCGCCGTCCCGCTCTGCGGGAGAAAATTTCTTCGATAAGAGTTCCCATAAAGTCTCCTTTGATATAGGTCCTGAGCGGAGGGCTGAACGTTTTTTGTGAATCCCGTAGCCGAAGGGCGGTCTTGCCACAAAGTCGCCCTTCGACTGCGCTTCTCGCTGTCGCTCGGCGCTTCGCTCAGGGCGCAGGGTTATTTCCCGTTATATTTCTTCAACACCATGCGCGTCTCGGTGCGTTTCACGCCCGGCACGGTGCGAATTTCCTCGATGAGATTGTTCAACGCCATCATGTCTTCCGCCTCCACAAAGGCGCTCACATCGAAATCGCCGGTGATTTCATAAACATTGCGAACGCTGGTAAACCCGCGCAGCCTCCGCACGACCGACGAGGTATAGACATGCGATTCGACCTCCAACATGACCATTGCCTGAAGACAGTGCGGAATGACATCCAGATACCGCCCGGTCACCTGCTCGGCAATTTGCAAAATATCGCTGTCGAACAACTGCTTGCGCTCATCGCCCAACGATTTGATGCGATTGACAATGACCTCCAACTCCGCCGTGCTGACCTCGATGCCATATTCCTCCAACCGCGCCGCCACCGCGCTCCTGCCGGTGTACTTGTCAATCACAATTTTGCGCTCGCGGCCCAAAATCGCCGGGTCGAACGGCTCGTAGGTGCGCGGGTCTTTCAGCACGCCGTTGGTGTGAACCCCGCTCTTGTGCGTAAAAGCATTCTGACCGGTAATCGGCTTGTTGGGAGCCAGAAAAAAGCCCGAAACCCGCTCCAGGTAGGCCGAAAGTTCCATCAGTGGAGCGAGGTTATATTTCTGCACGCCCTCCAGGTTGTGAAAAGCCAGGATAGTCTCGGCCAGGTCGGGGATACCCGTCCGCTCCCCCATGCCGTTGACGGTGGCGTGGATGCAATCCGCCCCGGCGCAAATGCCCGCCATCGCATTCGCCAGCGCCAGGCCATAATCGTTGTGACAGTGCAAATCAATTTTGCAGGGCAACAAACGCTCCCGCAGCGCCGTCACGCGCCCGGCCAGCAGATGCGGCTGCATGATTCCCAGCGTATCCGCCAGACTGATTCGGTCGGCCCCGGCTTCGATGGCCGCGTTGCACACCGTCACCAGAAACTCGAAATCGGTGCGGGTGGCGTCTTCGGGCGTATAGCGCACCCTCAACCCCAAACTGCGGGCATAGGCCACATGCTCACGGATGATGTCGAGAGCCTGGTCTTGCGTCTTATGCAGTTTGGCATCTAAGTGAATTTTGGAGGTGGCGTAAAAAATCGCCACCCGCTGCGCGCCGCAATCTCTGGCCTTCTGAATGCCAGAGCGAATGGCTGCCGAGTGCGCCACAATTTCGGCGTTCAGTCCCAGCGCGGCAATCCGCTGGATGGCGCGGGCCACGTTCGGCGAAACCGAAGGGTCACCGGCCTCAATCATCTCCACCCCCACCTGGTCGAGCAGACGGGCAATTTCGACTTTTTCCTCCAGCGTAAAGTTGACATAAGGTGTTTGTTCGCCTTCGCGCAGAGTGGAATCGAGAATTTCGAGCATAAGCATCCTCCATAGGTCCAACTACTGTTCTTGTTGGGTTTTCCAAAATCTCCGGATGTTGGAGTCCGAATAAAAAAGCGCCACCCGTTGTCGGGTGGCGCTTGGCAGGCAGACAGGTAGCAATCACTAAAGCAAAACTTCGCTCATTTGACTTACATCCTGTTCATCTACCGAAACAAGCCCAAACCCGGCAACCGAAGTCGCTGAGTTGGGCAGGCGCTTGGCCTTGGCCTCCATGAGAATGGCAGCACGGTCTCTGAACATATTGGGCGCAATTCTACTACACCGATGAAATGCGTCAATCCTTTTGGCAAATTTGCCCATCCAAACTACCCATTTGGGTACTTTTTTCAGACCCTGAAGCGTGGATACGACCCCAGCACCCGCAGCATCAGCGCATACTCAGCCAGGTGTTCCAGCGCCCGGGCCGCGCTCGGCTCGTGCGTTGCGCCGATGAAATCAATGTAAAACAAGTATTCCCACGGCTTCCCCTGCAAAGGACGCGATTCGATTTTCGTCAGGTCAATATCGCGCAGGGCAAACACGCTCAGAGCCTTAAACAACGCGCCGGGGACATTTTTCAGCGTGAACACAATCGAAGTCTTCGCTTCACCTTCCGGCCTGACCGGCTGGGGCTGAATTGCCAAAAAGCGGGTGTAATTCTCCGGGTTATCTTCAATTCCTTCCTCAAGAATCTCCATCCCATACAACTCCGCCGCCCGCTGCGAGGCAATCGCCGCCACCTCGCGCGCGCCGCTCTCCTTGAGCATCTTCACGCTCCCGGCAGTGTCATAAACGGCCTCGGTCTTCACGCCCAGCCCGCGCAGGTAGCCTGCGCACTGCCCCAGCGCTTGCGGATGACTGATGACCTTTTTGACCCCGGTCTTCGTCACCCCCGGCGCGGCAATCAGGCAATGCCGCACGCGCAGAAAATACTCGCCCACAATGTGCAGATGATGACGGAGAAGCAAATCATAATTCTGATGGATACTGCCCGCCAGCGAATTTTCGATGGGAACAAGAGCCGCCTCCGCCCTGCCGCCTGCCACCGTTTCAAAGACCTTATCGAAACTCTCGCAGGGTTCCGTTTCGACAGAACCAAAATACCCGAAAACAGCCTGCTCGCTATAGGCGCCGGGTTCACCCTGAAACGCGACTCGCATCTCACCCTCCTGCTTTTTCTGCCCATTCGAGCATGGCCTTAAACCCGGCCTCCACTTCCGCATCCGAAGCGGCGATGGTCATCCGCACGAAGCCCTCGCCCTGCGCCCCAAACGCCGACCCCGGCACCAGCCCCACTCCGGCTTCTTCCAGCACCCGCTCACAGACTTCAAGCGACGACATTTTGAGCGGGCGAACATCTAAAAAGAAATAAAACGCGCCCTGAGAGGGTTTTACGACGATTTTTTCACTTTCCAATATATTGGCTACGCGCAAAACAAGGTCACGGCGGCGGGCATAAGCGGCCCGCATTTGGGCAGCAGATTGCTGAATTTGGGGGTCGCTCAAGGCAAAAGCGGCTGCTTTTTGCACAAAAGGCGCCACGCAGGTAATGGAGTTTTGCCCGGCTTTGATGGCATTCCCAATCACCCGCGCCGGGGCAGCCAGGTAGCCCACCCGCCAGCCGGTCATGGCATAGGTTTTGGAAAGGCTATGCACCAGCAGGGTGCGCTCTTTTGCGCCCGGAAAAGCCGCCGCGGAGGTTGGTTTTTCGGCATAATACAGGTTTTCGTACACTTCATCACTCACCACCCACAAACCATGAGCGGCGGCAAACTCCTGTAGTTTTTGCAGGTAGTCGCGGGTGGGGTACATTCCGGTCGGGTTGGAGGGATAATTGATGACAATCACCCGGCTGCGGGGCGTGAGAGCGCGCTCCCAGGCCTCGAAAGCAGGCAGAAAACCGTTTTCCGCCGGGGCCGGGACGCGAATCACATTCCCACGCAGCATGATTGCCATGTTCGCATGGGTGGCCCAGGTTGGGTCGGGAATTAAAACGTCATCGCCGGGGTTCAAAATCGACTGCATCGCAAGGTAATAGGCATGAATCCCGCCGTGCGTCACCAGGATTTCCGATTCAGAGTCGTACTCCAGCCCGTTATCGCGTGACAGTTTCAGCGCGGCGGCCTGGCGCAATTCGGGATAGCCAATGCTTGGGCCGTAGTGGGTTAATCCAGCCTGCATTGCCTTCATCGCTACCTCCAAAATTGGCTGGGGGGTGGGAAAATCGGGGTCACCGACATGCAGGGGGATGACCTTCTTCCCAGCAGCGCGAGCGGCCACAATCCGGTCGTTGAGGGCAACGGTGGCCGATTGGCGAATCAATTCAAACTGTTGGTTTAAGTTCAAAGCAATTTCTCCGGAAATAAATTCCGGCAATTATAACGCTCGATGGACAACACCAATAAAAGATTTACGCCTGTTTTTCCGTAAAATGCCATACTCATGCAAAAAATTCACAAGAATGAGCCGCTGATGAGTGAATGAGATTACAAAGTCGCAAAGCGTATACAGGTTCTTTTGTTGCTGAACTTGATATAATAATTTAATAGTGAAAAAAAAATGTCGGCGTGCCGGCATAATCGTAATACAATACAATGCGTAATGCGCTGCAAGGATGCTGTTATCGATACCAAATCGCTCGTCCATTAAAATCGTAAATGGAGATGAAGCCGACTATGTTCAACGACGAAAATTATGGCACGATTTTATATGTAGAAGATGACCCGAATAATCGAACCCTGATTCGGAGGATACTTGGGGCTGAGGGATACACCGTACATGAAGCAGCGAATGCAAATATTGCGCTGGAAAAGCTCAAGACTCTCAAGCCAGATTTGATTTTGATGGATATCAACATGCCTGAAGTGGATGGCTACACGTTAACGGCGAAAATTCGCGCCCTGCCAGAGATGAGCACCGTCCCAATTGTCGCTTTAACTGCAAATGTGATGAAAGGTGACCGCGAACGGTCATTGCAAGCCGGATGTGACGGGTACATTCAAAAACCGATTGACATCGACACAATTGCAGCCCAGGTACAACGATACATGAAGAGATGAGACCAATGAGCATAGACAATACTCCTCCGACCAACCCCATCAGTGAGTCCAGCAGCCGCAAACCGGGCATCCCTAAAGATACCACTGTGCTGGTTGTTGAAGACAA